>Ga0209187_1000085_pt1 | contig 207598 bp, 155 predicted proteins | sample BantaG_FD_187430 | JGI IMG/M metagenome (GOLD analysis project Ga0209187, IMG submission 187430) | Marine algal microbial communities from Bantry Bay, Ireland - BantryBay_4 metaG (SPAdes) (version 2) | ecosystem: Host-associated > Algae > Red algae > Unclassified | place: Bantry Bay, Ireland... | reverse complement strand
ATCGGAATGTTGTTGTTGCTCAATCAGATCGGCCCATTGCTCACGGGTCATGCGAGGACGCATTTTACTCATTAGTTATCTCTTCAGTTTGTGGAGGTGGAGCTGAAGAATCGGTTACGCTGAGGATGTTGGCAACATGTGCTCGATGCATCGCTTACGATATACTAACTAAAGGGCTCATTTTTCACGACAGAGACAACAGTGGAGCGCTGGATGCCGCAGACGAAATCGCTCAAATCGTTGCAGGAAACATCAGTATCAGTGGCAGGCGACCAGAATGGTCGATCTCGATAGATGTGCAGTTGGATAGCTCTTAGACGATAAGCGGTTATTTCAATGGCGACTATACCGAAATTCCGTTATCTGATGCAGGCAGTTTGTGGTAATCACAAGGCTGCTTTGACAGCATAGGCCACTTCTAGCAAAGCTTTATCTGAATTGGCGGGCATCATTATCTGAAGACCTGTGGGCAAGCCTTGTTTATGCATAGGCACTGACATCCCACAAAAGCCAAGTAGATTTCCTGGTTGTGTATTGCGCGATGCTAACAAGGCTCGTTCGTGTAACTTACCGGACTCGATATCTGCAATAGCTATTGGTTCAAACGGACATGTGGGGGATAACCAGCAATCAAGATCGCTGAACGTTGCGTGTGCTTTTGCGGAAAGATGCGCTCGGCGCTTTTGTGCAGCAATGTATTCGACCGCACTGACTTGCATGCCATGTGCAGAGCGGGTGGCCGACACCGTATCCATGCCTGAGCGGATTTGACTGAAAAATTCTGGCGTTAAAGTGGTGATAATTTCTGCGGCAATGATGTCGGGCATTAAATAGGCCCGTTCAACAACCTCGGGAAAATCCATAGCAAAGCGAATCGCACCAGCGGCAACCAGTGATTCACAAGAACGTTCAAAATCGTCAGCCACTTTTGGGTCAAGCTCCTCCATAAACAGGGAACTTGGCACACCAAAACGAAAACCTGCCAATGAGCCGCGGGCAACAATTGATTCGCCGGTCATAAGTGTGTGCAACAAAGCACAGTCATCTACGGTTCTACACAGCGGACCCACTGAGTCGAATGTATGCGATAAAGAAAAAATGCCGTCAGTCGGCCAACAGCCGACAGTGGTTTTGTGTCCGACAATGCCAGTCATGCAAGCCGGGATCCTTACTGACCCACCGGTATCAGTGCCCAAACCTAAACCGACAATGCCTGCTGCAACTGCTACTGCCGAGCCACTTGACGATCCACCTGGCATGCGGTGAGTATCGCGATCAACAGGGTTCCACGGTGTTCCGCGTGCTTCGTTGACACCAGTTGCTCCGAATGCAAACTCCACGGTTTTGCTTTTACCCAGCACGACAGCACCGGCAGATTTTAAGGCCCTCACGACAGAGCCTTCTTTACCGTTGAGGTGAGCCGTGTCGGCGTTCGAGCCATTAGTTGTTGGCAAACCTTCGGCGACCATAATATCTTTTACAGCGATCGGTAATCCCATTAAGGGACCAAGGTCGCGGCCGCTTGCAAGTAGATGGTCCAGAGCTTGTGCAGATTCGATGGCGCGCGTCGTGTCAAGGCATTCGAACGCTCCTAATTGTTCGCAAGCATCAGCGCGCGCAAGGCATGCTTTTATCGTATCGGTGAAGCTGAATTGTTGGTCGCGAACCTGTTTTGCCCATGCAGCAATGCCATCGACGAACAAGTCAGTATCGGAGGTAATAGTTGATTTCATAGGTTTGCTAACCTGGCTGTATGAGTGGTGGTTTTCTATATAGTGCCTGTTACCTACGGTGTCATGATATGCCAAATACTTTACGCCGTGTCGCATGAATTAAGTGCGTGGCTATGCCATTAGATCGTGTATTTCATGAATATTTACAGAGAACCAGTTAACGGTTTCGCGTATTTCGGGTAGCCGTGCGCAAGCTCGGATGCCATCTGCGGGGGTTAGCGTCATATCGGTAAATCTGAGCTGAGCGGTGGCCGACAACAGGGTCAACAATAAAAAATGAACATTGGCAAGGAACTGCTGTGAAAAAAATTTCGCGAACGAGAGCGAACTCGATGAAAACCAGCGAAAAAGGGCTGTACAGGGCCGTCGCACATTTGGCTGCAGATTGGATTTGGGAGCTTGATGACAAACTGTGCTATGTATTTCACGATGGGCAGAAGGTTCCAGTGACCGACAAACCGGCCAGTGAACTGTTGGGTCTGAGTCGTATAGATACGCTGTCTGAAAGCTTCCCACCTAGTGAGGCTCTGGAGGAACATCATCAATGTTTGCGACAACACCGCAAAATTGATCTTGTGTTGCCCTATACGAATATCGGTAACGATGCCTTTGTCCATATCATCGCTGAACCGCAATTTAATCAACAGGGTGAATTTACCGGCTACCGAGGATGCGGTCGAGACGTAACGAGCCGCGTGATGTTAGAAGCCAAGATTGCCCATCTGGCAACACACGACGACTTAACCGGTGTTATGAACCGACGTGAATTTGAACGCCAGGTGGGCGAACTACTTCAAGGCGTAAAAGTGTCTGGGGAGCATTATTCGCTTTGCTTTATAGACCTTGATCGTTTTAAGGCAGTTAATGACACTGGCGGACATCATGCCGGAGATCAATTACTGCGCGAGCTGGTGGGTTTAATGCGAAAACACTTGCAAGCGGGTGAATATGTAGCACGACTTGGTGGTGATGAATTCGGATTGATATTGCGCTCTGAAGTCAATGCTGCCGCAAAAGTTGCGGAGAGTATTATCGACGAGATATCCAGATACAGCTTTTTTTGGAACGATAAAACTTTTCGAGTGGGTGCCAGTATTGGTATTGCAGAAATATCCGGCAGAGATTTATCCATTGACAGTTTAATGGTAAAGGCTGATAACGCTTGTTATGCTGCAAAAAACAACGGACGAAACCAATCACATATATCAGATGACGATACTGCTATCCATGTTACCGATGGTGATCGCGTTGTAGTAATAAAGCGCGCGCTTGAAAATAATCAATACAAGTTGCTAATGCAGCCGATTGTCAGCAACGCCAAGTCTGAATTGTTCAGTCGTTACGAGTTGTTGGTTCGACTAGCCTGCGACGATGGCAATCTGCTAGAGCCAGCAGAATTTATGCCATTGGCTAAAAAGTACTCCTTGTTGCAGGAACTGGATTACTGGGTTGTTGAAAATGCTTTGGTAGCTTTGGAGGACGTCCACGCAGCAGGCGAAGATTTGGCCATCAGTATAAATTTGTCGGCCAGCACCTTAGCCAACACGGAAGCTTTGAGCAGAATATCTTCAATATTCAAGCAGCATAAAATTCCCAAAGCACGTGTTTGTATTGATATAACAGAAACCTATGCTATCCGTAACTTGGAAGCAGTGTCATCATTTATGCATTTGTTGAGGGTAGTTGGGGTTGAGTTTGCATTAGACGATTTTGGTAAGGGGCTTTCATCGTTTACCTACTTACAACATCTGCCTATAGATTACCTGAAAATCGATGGCGAGCTCATTCGCAAATTGTCAACCGATAAAACGGCTCGTTGTATTACCCGTTCGTTTCACGAACTAAGCCATCGGCTGGGTATCAAAACAGTCGCTGAGTCTGTAGAAGATGATGTCACCTGCCAATGTGTTAAAGAGATTGGTATCGATTACATGCAGGGCTTCGGTGTGGGACCGCTTACTGAAGTTGATGCGATAAAAACGCTAAAGTCCACCGCGCTTTATTGAGTTATCTTCGCTAACCAGCTTTGCTTGTGCGAGATCTTATCTTAAGTGTGTCAGTTATTCTGATTCAAAAAGATTTTACGACATCTTTAAGTGCGAACCTTAAATGATTCAGGCAAACTTCATCTGACAATCGATGGTCAGCGCCGCGTATCAATTGCAGCGCCGCATCGTTTGTGTAACTGAATTTCTCCAACAATAGCTGCGAATATTTCCAGGGTACGTCTACATCGGCCGTACCGTGGAGCATGCGCACAGGTATACCAACATTGATCTCTGTGTTGTTATCAAGCAATAACAAGTCGCGACCACTTTCAAACAGCGTATTACTGACGCGCCAATTCTGCTCATCGTATCGACTGGGAAGGCTAATGCATTCACCTCGGGTAATACCCGCTTGCTGTTCCTGGTTAAGCGCAGGCCACAGCAGGCGCTGTGTAAAGTCTGGTGCGGCGGCAACAGTAACTAATGCTGCAACGGTTGAGGCGCGTTGTAACAGTACATGACTGGCAAGCCATGCACCCATTGAGGAACCTACCAGCACAATCTTCTGATGCCCCATTTCGGCATGCATCTGATTGTGGTGAGTCTGGTCAATAACTGCCAATGCATCACCGAGCCAGTCGTGTAAGGAACAGTGTTCGAATACACCGTCAGACTGACCATGGCCCTGATAGTCAAATCGTGTGTATCCCCATCCATATTGTTGGCTTAATGTAGCCAAAAACCGTGCTTTATCACCAAGCATGGAGGAGTGGAAGCCACCGCAAAATACGATGGTGGGAAGGTCCGTGGATTGGGGTGCTGTCGTTTCTACAACGATCGAGTGTGTATTGCCATCGGCAGTGGTTCGTGGAATTTTGTATAGTGTAGGTCTTGTTTGCATCCAATCAGTATAAAGGCGATATCTGCGGCCATGTTGGTGAGTTTTTAATGAGTTCCGGTGATTTAGAATCTGAGGTTAAAGCCAAGCCGCATGTCGGTCTCTTCGTTACGTGCCTGGTTGACTTCTACAGACCAAACGTTGGTTTCGCTGCTATTGCATTGCTCGAACAAAGTGGTTGCACAGTCAGCGTGCCCGAGTCTCAAACCTGCTGTGGGCAGCCGGCTTATAACAGTGGTGATCAGAAGTCGACGCTGGACATCGCCATACAAACTATCGAAGCCTTTGAGCGATTTGACTATATCGTTGCACCATCAGGCTCGTGCGCCGGCATGCTCAAAACTCACTATCCAGAAATTTTTGCTGGTACTGCGTTGGAGAAAAGAGCGCTGGCGTTTAGTGAGAAGGTTTTCGAGCTGACATCCTTCCTGGTGGATGAATTGGCCTATGAGCCAGTGGCTGAGCTAAATGCAAAGCCGGGGGCTAATTCATCTGAGACCAATACGTTTAATGAGTCAATCACCTACCATGACAGTTGTGCAGGACTACGTGAATTAAATATAAAGCAACAACCTCGCGATCTTTTGGCAAAAGTCGACGGTCTTAAACTAATTGAGATGGACGATACGGAAGTATGCTGTGGGTTTGGCGGCACTTTTTGCGTCAAATTTCCCGATATTTCTGAACGCATGGTGACGGATAAAGCTGCACTCGTGCAGCAAAGCGGTGCAGGCGTGCTGGCGGGTGGTGATATGGGTTGTTTACTTAATATCAGTGGCCGCATAAAACGTGTTAATGCTGATGTTCGTGTCTATCATGTGGCCGAAATTTTGGCGGGAATGGCCGACGGCCCCGGGATAGGTGACGCTTAGTGGAAATAAAATCAGTCCATTTTAAAGATGCCGCTGCCGACGCGCTTAAAGACCAGGACCTGCGTCAGGCGATGGAATTCGCCAAGCACGGTTTCATAGGCAAGCGCACAGCAGCCGTTGCTGATTTACCGGAATGGGACCGCATCAGGGAAGATGCACGCATCATGAAAAACCACGTGCTTGAGAATCTCGATCACTATTTGTTGGCCTATGAGGCCGCTGTGATAAACAACGGTGGTCAGGTGCACTGGGCACAAACGTCAACAGATGCTGCCAGCATTGTTGTTGACTTGTGTCAGCAGGCGCAAGCTAAAACTGTTGCCAAGGGCAAAACCATGGTAGGCGAAGAGGCTGATATAAACGGCGCGCTTGAAGCTGTGGGTATTACCCCAATAGAAACCGATTTGGGTGAATACATTTTGCAGCTGGGAAAAGAGCCACCGAGTCATATTATTGCGCCGGCGATACACAAAACCAAAGAACAAGTAACCGAGCTATTTCACGAGCATCATCAACAGTATGGTTTAACTGAAAAGCTGATTGACCGCGCAGCGCTGGTCAGTGAGGCGCGAACGGTGCTGCGCGATAAATTTATCGCTGCTGATGTTGGCATTACCGGCGCTAATTTTCTCATTGCAGAAACGGGTCAGCACATACTGGTCACCAACGAGGGTAACGGTGATCTATCCAGTGTATTACCGAAAACACAAATTGTTATTGTCGGTATCGAAAAAGTGATACCTAACTTAAACGACGCTGCGGCGCTGTTGCGTATGTTGGCTCGCAGTGCAACAGGCCAGGATTTCTCTAATTACACCAGCCTGATGAGTGGGCCGAAGCGCGCCGATGACACAGATGGGCCCGAGAGTTTTCATGTTGTTTTAGTCGACAACAAACGCACCGACATGCTCGCCGGAGAGTTGCGTGAGATGTTGCGTTGTTTTAAATGCGGTGCGTGCATGAACCATTGCCCGGTATATGGCGCCGTCGGTGGGCATGCTTACGGGTGGGTGTACCCTGGTCCAATGGGCTCCGTTGTCACACCTGTTATGGTCGGTCTGGAGAACGCACCAGATCTACCACATGCTTGTACGTTAAACGGACGATGCGCCGATGTATGTCCCATGAGTATTCCGTTGCCCTCCTTGTTAAGAAAACACCGCCAAGCTACATTCGAGCGTCAGTTAATCTCGCCAGGCTCTCGGTATGGTATTTCTGCCTGGGCCAGTTTGGCAAAGCGGCCTCGCTTATACCGCCTTATAAGTAAAACGGCAAATAAAGTGTTATACGGATTGGGCCGAGGTCGCGGTCGTTTTGCAAAAATGCCACTGGCCGGGGGCTGGACTCAAAGTCGAGATCTACCTGCGCCCCAATCGGCTTCCACGTTCATGAGTATGTATGAACAATCCAGAAAATCAGATGAGCAAACTATCCAGCAATCGAAGGGCAAACGATGAGTGCGCGCGAAGCGATATTGGGTCGGGTTAAGGCTGCCTGTGGTCGATCTGACGAACAACACATTACTGCAGCATCTACACCCGTGGCTGATGTACTTTCTCAGCTGCCGCAAGATGTTCAGCAACGCATAACGCAGCCGGTTTGCCTGACTCAACCAGCAGAACCACAGTCGTTAACCGACACCTTAATAGAGAAAATGGAAGCAGTGCAAATGAGTGTTGTACGCTTGCAAACGCGTGACGATGTTATTGACGCGGTCAACTGGTATTTACAGGAGCATGGCATTGAGGGTGGCTTAAGCGTTTCTCCATCGCTGGACGCGTTGCACTGGCCATCCGATGTGCACGTGGGGCCAGCAACCGGCCACGAGGCCACCAGTGTAACCACAGCGATGTCTGCTGTGGCCGAGACAGGTAGCGTTGCGCTTGATAGCGGCCCTGAATCACCGAGCACGCTCAACTTTTTGCCCGAAAACCATATCGTGGTTTTACACGAATCTCAAATTGTTGCCTCTCTTGATGATGTTTGGACTCAGGTGCGAAACCTGGCCTCGTTACCCAGAGCCGTAAATCTTGTCACCGGGCCATCGCGTACAGGTGATATTGAGCAGACTATTGAACTTGGCGCACATGGGCCAAGGCGTATGCATATATTGCTTGTCGCTGCCGACCATGAGTAGTCTCACTGGTCATCAGTCTGCTGTTTTAAATCGGGTGCGCGCCGTATCATTCGATCTGGATGACACATTCTGGGATTGCGCGCCGGCTATCATCAAAGCTGAAGAAACGCTTTACCAGTGGCTGGAAAAACATTATCCGGCCATAACCGATGCGCACTCTCGCGAAGACATGCCGATAATGCGGGCGGCTATGTACGAGACTCATCCGCATTTAGCTACGGATGTGACATTAATGCGTAAGGCGTTTCTTGAAGAATTACTGCAACCGCATCTAAACGACAACCACACTGCCGAGCACGCTTTCGATGTGTTTTATCGCGCACGTAGCGAAGTCGTGTTGTACGAGGGAACACACGAACTATTACAGGCACTGAAGAATACCCACCAGCTGGCTGCAATTACAAACGGCAACGCTGATCTAAAACAAATAGGATTGGCGCACTACTTCGAAGATATACAGCGTGCCGCGATCGATAATCCGCCGAAGCCGAGCAGTCATATGTTTGATACCTGTTGCTCAAATCTGGGAATCGCTGCAAACCAATTGTTGCATGTAGGGGATAATCCTAAAACTGATGTATTCGGGGCACAGCAAGCTGGTGCACACACTGTGTGGTTTAACCAACTTGAAGCGCGGTGGCCCGATGAGCTTAAAAGCGCCGATTTCGAGGTTCGCTCATTGCCGGAGTTGCAGCATCTGTTAGGTGCATAAGCAATATAGCCTTGCATAGAAACGCGTTGTATTAGAAAACCACTGATTGGATACCCTATGACCAGACTCATTTATGTTAATGGCGATTTTCTGCCCGAGCAGGACGCAAAAATTTCAGTATTGGACCGAGGCTTTCTGTTTGCCGATGCAGTCTATGAGGTCTCGACCATTCTGGACGGAAAACTAGTCGACAACAATGCTCATCTGAGTCGACTCGCCCGTTCACTATCAGAGCTGGAAATGGCAGCCCCTTGCAGTGACAAAGACATTATTGCCGCTCAGCACAAATTGCTTGAACTCAACGATGTGAAAGAAGGCTTATTGTATTTGCAAGTCTCACGTGGCGTGGCTGATCGTGATTTCCCTTACCCCGATCATTCAGACTCTTCGTTGGTAATGTTTACACAGGCAAAAAACTTATTAAATAACCCTAAAGCCAAGAGCGGTTTGAAGATAATTTCTGTGCCTGATATCCGCTGGCAGCGTCGAGACATTAAAACTGTTGGATTGCTTGCTCCCAGTATGGCCAAGCAGCAAGCGCTTCGAGCAGGGGCTGATGATGCATGGATGGTAGAGGATGACCTTATTACTGAAGGCACGTCAAACAATGCTTATATTGTCACTGCCGACAATGTCATTAAGACTCGCCATTTGGGTAATGAAATTCTTGCAGGAATTACCCGAACAGCAGTGTTGAAATTTGCGGTCGAAGCAGGCATAAAGGTGGTGGAGGAGCCTTTTAGTCTTGCGGAAATAAAACAGGCTAAAGAGGCGTTTATAACCAGCGCTTCGATGTTTGTCATGCCGGTTGTTAATTTTGATGGCGAAGACATCGGAAATGGAAAACCCGGTCCTATTACCATTCAGTTACGCAAAATTTACATTGACACCGCGATGGAACGGGCAGATCTGTAGTTTTAATGCAGAAAAGAAGCAATAGTTCCAATTCGGAAAACTATCTGCAAGACCTTGGGTCTACAATATGGTACGGGTGTTTTTTACCTGTCTAACTCCTTTTTATAAAGTGGGATCAGTGGACTTCCTAAAGGTATTGCATTGCATGTACGGCGCACGTCGAACGTTCGCGCCTGGTTTGCAAATTTGCAACTTACGTCTGTGTCTATCGCGAACAGCTGTTTGTCTTTTTGCGTCTGTAGTACTCGTTTCATGCAGCGCCTCCGACTCGGGCAGCAATGCAGCTAGCACGTCAGGTAGCACCTCGGGTCAGGATGCACCAGTAGCTGGCCAGAGCGTCGCCGGTGAGAACCCTCCCGGGCAGGCTACTGCGGGCCAGAGTGCGGGTGGTGGCACCGTGGATGATGCTGGTTTTGATGATGCTGGTTCTGATGATGACGGCTCAGAGGATGCTGGCTCGCCAGGATTTGCAATTGCTGATGACGGGGATGTGCCTGAAGTGGCCACGCCATCTCCTATCGTGTTGGAAACAGAAGAAGAACTATCGATAGATGGCTCTTTTGCGCTCATTGGTGAATCAAACGGTGGTTCCTATCCTGAACAACGTTTCTCCATCGTGACCCCACCTTTGTATGGCAGTGTTATCCATTCGGGTGGCAGCAGACAATTTACCTACGCGCCAGAGCAAGACTACTTTGGCACCGATTCATTTGTTTACGCCATTGGCTCTGGATTGGCTGCGTCTGTATTTATAGAAATCAGCAACGTAAATGATGCGCCTACCATATTTAATGATATTGCTCGAGTAATCGAGCAGGGCAAGCGATACAACGAGCAATTACAGGCCAGTGACCCTGACGGTGATGTTCTTCGCTATCAAGCGATTAATCTGCCATCGTGGTTAACGCTAAATAGTACCTCTGGTATTTTAAGTGGAACACCTGAGCAATCAGATGTTGGTCTGTTTGAAAATATCCGGTTTAGCGTCACAGACCCACTCGGTTTGTCCGGTGAAATTACAGGCGTTCGCATAGAGGTTATCGATGTCAATGATGCGCCGACGATCAATGTCGATCAGTTCCCTGTGGAGTTGGATGCGGGTGAGCTAATTAGCGTTAACTTGTATCCGGACGACCCAGACGGTGATTTGGTTAAGATTTCTGTCGAGCCTAACGATTTTCTGGGTGTGGATGTTCAAGGCAGTGTAGTGAGCATTATTGCTGATGATATCCCTGAAGTAACCCAGGTCAATCTCGTGGTAGTCGCGACCGATTTGCGCGGCAGAGTATCCAGAGCTATCGTGCCTTTGACTCTGTATCCCATGAATGCCACCGGTCGGGGACGTACGCTGCTGGGTGGAAACAGTAATGCAGCAGGTGTGCATTTGGTCGTGCTCGGAGACGGCTACAGGGGCGACCAGCAAAAGCAGTTTCGCAGCGATGTAGAATTGCTGATTGAAAAAATGGAATCGGACCCTGGTTTTAGCACACACTTGTCAGCGTGGAATATACACATGGTTGAAACACCTTCTGTCGATTCGGGTATTGATGACAACATTGATCTTGACGTACGCAATACTGTTTACAACTCGGGTTATTTCTGTAAATCGGTGCAGCGTCTCATCTGCGGTGATCAACCGAAAATGTTTAGCGTTGCCATTGCCGAATACCCTAATTTCAGGCAGATAGTGTTACTGGTTAATGATCGTCGCTACGGTGGTAGTGGCGGCAACAATATCGCCATCTCATCGACCGCTGCTATGGAAATAGCGTTGCACGAAATGGGACATTCGTTTGCTGATTTGGCTGACGAATATGTCGATCAATATATTCCAGAGGCTGGGCTGCCGGCCTACGTTGAAGGTCAGTTCGCCAATGTTTCCAACAGCGCTAATGCCGCTATGGTCCCATGGAATCACTGGATTGACTTTACTGATAATCTGGGGTCAACACCCAGTCCTGAACAGGTGGGTGTATATGAAGGGGCTTACTATCGCGCCGAAGGGTTTTATCGGCCTACGCTCGATAGTTTGATGCGCAGCTACGATGGCCAGTTAGGACCGGTAAACAGCGAACAGTGGGCATTGAGTCTGTACTCAAAAACCAATCCGGTGAGAGAAATTTCACCGGCCAGTCGTTTGATCAATGTTGACGCTGGGGAGCCAACCGAATTCTCCGTTGTTCCGTTGTTCGACGACAGCATTCAGTTAGTGGAGTGGCGATTGGGTGATCAGTTGATAGCTCATTCGGGTGGCAATCGGCCGACGGTCGCTTTAAGCTTACCTGCCGGGAAGCACGAACTTACGTTAAGCGTAACGGATGTCAGCGGGCTTATTCGCAAGCCTGCGCCGCACCAAGGTGTGTTCACCTGGAACTGGACGATCGTTGCGCAATGAACCACAAAAAAAACCAGAACAGGATCAATAAAAAGACCAGCAAAATGTACGGCAAAATCTTGAAGTCGCTGTTGCTGTGCGCTTCAAGTTTGCTTGCTAATGTGGCTAACGCCGATGTTCGCGTGCTCATTGAATACGATCAGCATGCGCATCGTGTTTTGCAAATTGTTGAGCTTGATGCAACGAAATCTGTCCCTCAGTCGAACCATTTGCGCAGCGATGCTGACAGGGACGTTGAAGCGGGCGTGAATGGTAACGCGCAGGCCGACAGGAACAAAGTGCTTGCCAATCTACTCCAAAGCGCCAATGGTTTTATGGTCAATGTGCTTTGGACTTCCAGTGATGGTCGATTATTGGCGAAGGACATCATTGCCGACCCGCGTTCTACCCATGCACCAATCACCGCTGAGCAGCCGCGCCCCAGTGTCATTGGCATGGAAAAAGGCGCCTACCTGCTGGATGGCCCGAAGGGCAGTGCGTTTGTAGAAATTCAATTACCAGCCCATTCGGATTTGGGTCTTGGTGCTCAAAGCTGGCGTTTTGATCTAACTTTGTAATCCGTTTTTACTTCAGGTTGAATGATTGCCAATTTGCCATGGGAATTTTACCGTTACCCATGTTTCGTGACTGGTCATACAGTTTGAGCCCCGTAATTTCAGTAAGCTACTGAAAGTTATAAGGTTCCCCGAGCACCCGAATTGAAAGTTTCACTTCGAAAAACCTTGTGTAAACATATAATTACCGCCATTTAAACAGGCGCAATCCGCTATGATTGCACTATAGATGTGGTTTAGCCGCCGTTGCCGCCATATTATTGCCAGCAGGTCCGGTTTTTTGGATCATTGTTTAGACCATTGTTTAGACCATTGTTTAGACCATATTAGTAGAGTGGTTGTGCCGGAACAGAAGTACCGGAACAGTAGTAACGGAGCATGTGGCGGTTATTCCTTCACCAACGAGGTTAATAGAGGTTCATGTCAACCCCGGATTTTGATAAAAAGCAGGACGAACAGGACGGTATGTTCGACTTCCTTGAAGAGGAAGCCGCGAACAACCCTGCTCCAAAGAAAGGCAGACGCTCGCGCAAAGAACTGGTGATGCCGATCATCCGAGAGCCTGTGCCTATTTCTGAGTCTGGTCCAGCACGAGTAACGCCGCTATCTGATGACAGCATCAGTATGCTAAACGATACGCAAGCCAATGCTGCAATTAATCGTTTAGCTTCTGTAGCGGTCACGTCCAGTGTCTCTGATAGCAGTAATGATAACGACACTCACTCAGAAACCCCTTCAGAATCTGACTTTGAGTTCTTAAATGGTCGAGTCTCCGAGCCCAGACAAGCATTAGCCACCGAGTTTGATTCCGATTGGAATGAAGGTCTGCATCAAGACGACGACTATGCAGACACAAGCAGCAGGAAGAAATGGGTCTGGCCTTTACTTGGCTTGGGACTGCTTGGTCTTGGTGGGTTAGCCGCCACTTTGTTTATTCAGCAAAGATCTGATGCGAACCGCAGCCCAGTGGTTACAACTTCAAATGCAGCTACAAACGATGAAGCAACTGATGCAGTTTCAGGGTTGCAAGTGCCTGCAGATTCGCGCTCGTTGTTCCAGCGCTTTGATGAACAGCTAAGACTGCTGGAAGGGTTGATTGCAGATGGAAAGTTAAACGAGGCGGAGCAGGCCATTAGCAGTATGGACAGAGCCGTGTACGGGTACGGTGCGCCAGAATTTTCCGAATTGGAAACGCGCCTGGCGGGACTCAAGGCTGGATTAATTGATCCGCAAGTTGAAGATGAAACTGTTGCTCAGGCAAATCAAGCCGTTGCAGCGGAACAGCAAACTGAGGCTGAGAGCATCGCAGAAACGCAACGTCAACTGGCTGCTGAACGACAGGCTGCTGAACAGCTGGCAGAAGAACAAAGAGTGGCAGAGGTTGCACGGGTTGCAGAAGAACAGAGGCAAGCCGGGCTTGCTCGCGTTGCAGAGCAGGAACGAGTGGCAGCAGAAGCTGCACGGGTCGCAGAAGAACAGAGGCAAGCGCGTGCTCGCGTTGCAGAACAGGAACGAGTGGCAGCAGAAGCTGCACGAATTGCGGAAGAACAAAGGCAAGCTGAGGTTGCTCGCGTCGCAGAGCAGGAACGAGTGGCTGCACGACTTGCAGAAGAACGTAGGCAAGCCGAGCTTGCTCGTGTCGCAGAGCAGGAACGTCAAGCAGCAGAAGCTGCGGAAGCTGCGCGAGTTGCGCAAGAGCGAAGGCAGGCCGAAGATGCGGCTCGCCTGGCAGAGCAACAACGTAAAGCTGACGCAGATCGAACGGCTGCAATAGAGCTGGCCGCCCAGCAACGTCAAGCGGAACAAGCGCGCCTGCTGGAAATAGAACGCCAGGCCCAGGCTGATCGAGTTGCTGCACAAGCTTTGGTGTTGGCTCAGCGTGAGGCAGTTGAACGCGAACGTATCGAAGCTGCACAAAGAGCCGCGGCTCAACGTAGGGCTGAGCAAACTACGGCTGCCGCTTTGGCTGCAGAGCAAACACGACAAGCAGAACAGGCGCAGGCAGCTGAGCGCTCCTTAGCTTTGGCCAGGGCTAAAGCTGAAGAACGCAGAGCGCAGGAAATCCTTGCAGAGCAGGCCGAAACCGAACGACGCATTGCCGAGCGTAATCGTCTGAGTGATGAGCGAGCCCGTGCGGCAGAATTTGCCCGCAATCAAGCAGCTGCTCGAGAAGCAGAGCAAGCGCAAGAGCAGTTAGTTATTGTGCCTAAACCGAATACGATCAGTGATTCAGACTTCGATTATGTGACCGAGCAGTTTCATGGTTTGAAGACAGCGATTGAGCAGCGAGACATTGCAACCGTTATTGCATTGACCGATCGTTCAGGAAAACGAATACATCAAATGCTGCAGTTATTTGAAAACAATGCCAGTGTCAAGGCCAGAGTGATTAATACCAGCTCGCGTGTTGCTGATGGTGTTGTGGTTGGCACCTTAAAAATTGAGAAGCTAACCAAGTCATCGGGAGCAGTGGTTAATGCGCCTTCAAATCTGTCATCTATTTCGATATCAAGCAAAAAAGGGCCAGCAGGCTGGTCCGCCATTCAATGGTAGCGTGGAGAAAACTATGCGTCGTACTATCTATTCCAAGCTGACGTCCAGCCTTGTCGCAATAACTCACCTGGTGTTCAGTGTGCTTTTGGTGGCTCCGGGTCTTGTGCAGGCACAATCTACCGATGTTGATCCGCCATTTATTGAACTTGAGATAGTAGAGGAAGGTGTTTCAGGTGAAACTCAGGTGTTTTCGGCCGCGGTCTCCGACAACGAGTCCGTCTCGTCGGTAACGCTGTTTTACCGGTTTGGCAACACGGCTGCATACATTGCCGCTCCAATGTCTGTGATTCAAAGCACCGACATTTACACCGCTTCTATCGATACCTCCAGCACCGGTGCGAACCTCATTCAATATTATATGGAAGCCCGTGATGCTGGTGGAAATCGAACGGTACAAGGGTTTGCTTTTGACCCGTTCGAGCGACTGCTGAACGAAGAATCTATAGCCGCATCGAATTCGGTGGTGGCGGCCGCTCCTGTTGTACCAGTAGCCGCGCCGCGAATGTCGACCAGACGCAAGCTTATTTATGGTGCTTTGGGTGTCTTGGTGGTTGGTGGCTTAGCCAGTTCAATTGGTGGTGGTTCATCAGGCGGTGGCGGGAATGAACAAGTTGATTTGACCATTTTGGTCGACCAGTTTCAGTAAGGAGTAGGATATGTGCGCTTTGTCAGTAGGTACAAGCCGTTTCACGTCGGCGCTTAAACGGACGTCAGTAATCGGCTGTATAGGTGCCATGCTGTTTACTGTGGCATCGTGCGAATCTGAAAGTGTGGGCACGGTCAGTGGCAATATCAGTTCTGGTGCCACGATTCAAATGGGACCACCGCAACCCATAGTGCAATCCCGCGCAATAGATAATGACGCGCTGGTATTAAAGGTGAGTGTCAACGGCATTGATGTACCGATGGACGGCTTCGATCCCAACACCGGTTTGCGTGCCGGGAAAATCTCACTCGAAGCTGGAACAACTAGCACGATCAGCGTAACCTGGTCAGAAAGCTTTGTTGGTACGATACTCGACTTGGCCAGGGCTTCTCGCACCATAGACATCACTGCTTCTGCTGACAACACCGCCGAGGTACGATTCAGACAAAGTGATTTTGACTTTAATATTGATGACGATGCAGATGATCGCTCAAATCTGCAAGAGCGCAATGACGACACAGACCCGTACGACGAACTTAGTCCGGGTACGCCGATTGTTCAAGTGCCAGTTGTGGTGCGCTTTCAGTTGCCCGATCCAGCCTTTTTAGATAATGCAGACTTGCTGCAAAGCCTGACTTTTGTTGCGTCTTTTAATGGTGAAGCTTTACCGTTAGTGCGAGAGGGCAACACCTGGATTGGTAACACTACCGCGCCAGAGAACAGCAGTGGTTTTGCCGCTGTCAGTGTTTACCGGAGTACAAATCAAAGAATCGAGTTGGCGCGTGCTCAGCGTAGTCAGGACATCGGTAACGCTGCAGAGTTTAATTTTCTCTCTGAAAGCTATGAGACTGAAAACATCGATGAAGACGGAGATGGTCTTTCAAACATGCAGGAAGTGCTGCAAGGGTTTAATCCACTTGACTCAAATGATCCTGCTCCTGACCCGTGTGCTGTAAGTCAATTTGATATTGGCTGCACAACAGATTCCGATGGAGATGGTGATGCCGATAGTCAGGAGACTGAGACAGCAGACACCGATGCAGATGGTATACCAAATTATCTTGAGTCTTCTGATATCGACAGGGATGAAGACGGTCGCAGTGAAGAGCGCGACATCGACGACAACAACCCCTGCATTCCTTCCACTAACAATGTCAGATGTCAAAACCTCCAAATGGATACAGATGGCGATGGCAAATCCGATGTCGAAGAGGGCGACGGTGATCGTGATGGCGACGGTATACCGGACTTTCGCGAGTCATCTGAGGACGATGCGGACGGCGATAACGAGACTGACGAATTTGACCCAGCCAACACTGATCCCTGTATTCCGCAGGCAAGCGCGCAAGCTTGCCTGGACGAGCAAAGTGATTTTGATGGTGATGGCAAAACGGATCAGCAGGAAACGCTGACACTGGACAGCGATGGTGACGGTAAACCTGACTATCAGGAATCAGCGCTGGATGACAATGACGGTGACAACCGAGTTGACGAGAACGACCCGGCTGATAACGACCCGTGTGTTCCGTCCACCAGCAATGGTGTGTGTGCCGCACTTCAAAATGATACCGATGGCGATGGAAAAACTGATGTACAAGAAACGCTGACCCTTGATTCTGATGGTGATGGTATTGAGGATTATCGTGAATCGTCTATCTTTGATACCGATTCTGATGGCGTTTTTGATGAAGACGACATCGACAATGATGACGAGTGCATTCCGTCCACGGCTAACGCAGCCTGTCAGGCGACTGCCGATACTGATGGTGATACCCGCCCTGATATCACTGACAACTGTCCGGCAGTGGCTAACACCGATCAGGCTGATTTGGATGCCGATGGCACAGGTGACGCGTGTGATGCTGATGTTGACGGTGACGGTGAAGCTAACGGCTCAGATAATTGTGAGTTCGTAGCAAATGCTAATCAGGATGATTCTGATGGTGACGGTGCGGGCGATGCGTGTGATTTGGATAATGACAATGATGGTGAACCAGACAATTCGGATAATTGTCCGTTGATTGCTAATCCTTCACAGCTGGATACTGATTCCGACGGGGATGGTAATGAATGTGATTCAGACGATGATGGTGATGGCGATCTGGACTCAGCGGACAATTGTCCTTTAATTGCAAATCCATCCCAGGACGACAGTGATGGTGATGGCGACGGTGATGCCTGCGATCTGGACAACGATAACGATGGTGAGCCAGACACATCAGATAACTGCCCATTAGTTGCTAACCCATCTCAGGACGACAATGATGCGGACGGTGATGGCGATGAGTGTGATCTGGACGACGATGACGATGGCGAGCCGGATACCACTGACAATTGCCCGATGGATGCGAATCCGCTGCAAGACGACAGTGATGGCGACGGTGAGGGCGACGTGTGTGATCTCACTCCATAAGCGTGCTGGCGGCCTTTAATAAAGCGACCTGCTTCATGGTTTTTATCTGAACCCATCGGTTTTCGATGGGTTCCTCCCAGTGTTTGTGTACCTGTGCTCGGCGCGACTGCTGCGGATGAGCGACACTGCGCACATGAGATTCTTCAATACCACTGCATTCGTGTTTTTCGCAGTCCTAAGCAGCACGCTTGCAGCCGCAACCTTGGCACCCATTGAGCGCATCGTTCCTTATCACGATGTTGACTATGGGTTCCAATTAGCCATCCCTGAAAACTGGTCACGTATTTATGCCGCAGAAGACGAGCGGGATGCTGATGCTATAGAGCCAGGCTATGCGCTTGGATTTGAGTCCCCGCGTGCAGGTGAGCAAGATGTATTTGCTGACTATCTGATGATAGAAATTTTGCCTGGTGCTCAATCCGGTGCGTTTGAGAGCGATGGTAGCAACACCAAAGTGGTGATTGTAGATGGACGAGTTGCTGTTACCGATAAAATCCATTTGGATGGATTTGATGTCGATGGAAACAAAATAGACTTAGTGGTATTTCAAGCTGAGATCATTGAGCTTGGATTTACGGTTGGCATTTTTGCGATTGGTCAACAGCATGAGGCTGATGTTTTGGAAGATGCCTTTGGTCTTGCTCTTAAAACGTTTAAAGTGCCGGACGATCCGTTCTCACTGAGTTAAAGCCACTCTGTAAAGCTGATCGTCCAACGTGTCTTGTTCGCGTTCGATAGCGTTGATTAAGCTACCGAACACAAACATTCTTCATTAGTAATACTATCTTTCTGGATAACCTTCTGGCCATTGGTCGAAAGGTGGCAAGTGACTTGGTGATGAGTTTGGTACGTCATCTCCCAGTCGTAACTTCGATGGCTGGCCTTCAGTTGGATCGCTCAACAAGGCAGCGCCACCAGCTTTCTGGTAAGCGCGAATGTAGTCAATTTGATATGACGCAGGAAACTCAGTTAAGCGATTTGGCGAACCTGCCCACCAGCCTCCCAAGGCCAGGTTTGCAATGATGTACATGTCTTCTTGAGACATTTTAGAATCAACAATTTCATGTTCGCGGATACCGTCAACGTAAAAAACCGCGCTGCCTGGTGTCCATTCAACGGCATAGGTGTGCCAGCCGTTAGTGAAATCGCGACCGATAGACGGTGTGGATTCACTTGATCGCAGATTGCCTTCGCTGTCGTAGTAGTGATAAGTGTGATAAACCACGTCCTGATCATCACCGATAAATTCCATGATGTCGATTTCTGGTTTGTCACCACCTATGTCGTAATAAGCATTGAGTAACCAGAAAGCCGGCCATATGCCTCTGCCAAAAGGTACCTTGGCACGCGCTTCCACGTAGCCGTAAGTAAATCTGAACGACTCATAACTGGTGAATACGCCCGACAGATACTCTTGACCGTAAGCTTTTTCAACCAACTCATCAGGCGTTTCAACCGCCGTGATCGTTACTGACTCGCCATCAAACGAAAACGGGTTATAACCGAAATCAGGTTGGGTCATAATATCAACGTAGTGTTGCTCTTCGCTGTTGATAATTATCTGATCGCCCCACAAGTATTTTGTCACCCACTTCGAACTATCCAGCTCAGTGCCATTAAACTCATCAGCAAAAACCAGCTCGTAGCCGTCAAGAAGATTTTCTTCAGGCTTTGGTGAGTCTGGGTTAACTCTTCCAGTGCCAGTAACTTCAACGGTTAAGCCACGCGCAATGTAATTGAAATTTTCGTCAAAGTCGAAAGCCTGTACTTCGTAGTAGTAGCTCTCGTCAAAGGTGTCGGTATCAATGTATTCTGCATCGAAAACCGTAGTGACATATTCGGCCTGGCGATAAATGTTATAACCTCGTGCTGTTGGGTCCGCTTTCCATCGCACTCTGACCACGCCATCATCAAGCACGTCGCCTACAAACCCGTCAGTGTTGGTTGCGGTGAATTGCGCTGCTGCGCCACCTTCTTCAGCAGGTGCGATAGTTGGCTCAACCTCAGTATCTGTTTGCTCTTCGGGAGCAATAGTGGGTTCAGGGAAGGCATCTGTTGGCTCCGCCGGAACAATAGTAGGTTCAGGTTGAGCTTCTTGAAGAGGTTCAGCAGTTTGTGTCTCTGCAACAGCGATTGCCTGCGCAGGAGCAGCGTTCGATGTCGCTACTGCATCGGTGGTGTTTGTCGGTACAGCAACACCTGCTACAGCAGCACCCAAGTCAGGAGTTGCACCAGTATCAACAGACGCTACTTCTTGAGCTGCACTGATGCCACCAGCGACTGTGATATCAGTATCGGTTGAGCTTTCGACAGACTGGACTGGCACCAGGCCAGCTCCGGTAGCCTGAGCCACACTTAATGAAGTTGTGCCATCAGCAGACAATTGTGCCGCACTGACTGACGCGCTGCCAGTGGCAGTATTCTGCTCTTCAGCACCGACCGGTCCATTGCCGCTGCCGCATGCGCTTAACAAAACAACAAGCGAAAGGTGGCATGCAGTCATGCCCGCATTTCTATACAACTTAGTCGGTCTGTGCCGTTCGTTATTCATAATTTTAACCGTTCTTTAACCTAGTCAAAAGGGTGTGTGCTCGTTCACATCAGTGCAAACGCTAATACAACGTGCAAGCCTGAGGCCTGATCGTTATCTACTTAGTTATCGGATAGTTAGGGAAACGCTAAAGCCTGCTTCTGTTAACGGTTGGTCATTCAGGGAATGGGTTGGCACAAATCCTGTAGATACACCATTGATAATCATCATGGACACTGTAATGCCGATGCGAAAATTAACACTTCATACCTGTTTACTTGGTGTGACCCTCTGTGCAAGCTTGCCCGCAAGCGCTGCTGAGAGTCGGGTTGGCAGCTACGCTGCTGACGGAAACTGCTATTGCGCCGACTCAGTTGGTCGGGAAATTGACTCCAGGATTGTGCCAACGCCAATCGGTGGGCAGTCTGTGGCTCAAATTTGTGAACGCGTCGGTAAAGGTCCAGCGTTACAAAAAGTTAACGGAAAATTTAACTTCACGGTTTATGCCGATGCACAATGCGGCCACGGACCAGCTTTGAATGCGTCAAATTCAAGCGACTCGTGCCTTGGAAATCAAGGTATAGCCGGTGAAGATTGCCAGGGTGCAGGGCCTGAATGGGACTTGAAAGCAGCCTATGCATCAACCCCCGGCTCTGAAGCCATTAGTGATGATGACACCTCACAGGGCAGTTACGCTTTGGGTCAATCTCGCTATATTGCACCTCCTGCAGATATTGTCTCTTCTGGTAGCGCCTCTTCTGATGCCTCTTATACTAAAGAATTGCTCGTAGCCGAGAGCGCGTCGGTGACGCAGATTACTAAAACTCGTTCTAGCTCGACTCAGATTCAAGCAGCCGAACCGGTAACACCAGAGCAACTGCGTGAGCGCCAACTTGTACAAATGGAAGCTGCGCGCGAACGTGCACGTATAAAAGCAGGTGGCTTACCACTGACGGAAATCAGAAATGCGTCGGCTCCTGATTCGGAGCTGGAAATCATTTTGACTGAAGAGCAAAAAATTGCGCAAGCCGAAGCCGAAGCTGAAGTTGTAGCTGAGCTTGCAGCGGCTTCAAAAGAAGAGTCAACCGAACAAGCGCTAAGTGAAACGGCTGAAACTATTGCGCAAACAACCGCTACATCAACACCTGCTGTTGTAAGTGCACCTGTGTCAGCTTTGAAGTTGCCTGCCGGTGTTAGTACTAAGTCTCGCGACTTTGATTTCGTTGAAGGCCTGCCTGTTAACTATGATTTCGGTGGCGCTGGGATCGGTGTTTCAGCATCTGCCTCACACCGTGACATGCTGCATTTTAATCTGAATGCCGTTACGGCAGATTCGTATCAGGAAGCATCTATTGGTGCTGGTATTTACCTTACACCAGAGAGCGCAGATCGACTTACCGTGGTACTGAACGGTGGTATCGAATACGGGAAGCTTGATTTTCAAAACGCTGCGATCAGTACTGATCTTTCTGATACAGGCGCGTTTTTTGGGCTCTCATCGCGTTTAACTATCAATCATAAATTCGAGTTGCAAGGTGGAATTCGCTTCAGCAGCTTGTTCGAAGGTGATGCCGCGCTAACAGGTGCAGCGTTTTATCACCTGACTCCTCATCTGGATTTAACCACTAAAGCTGAGCTCGGCGACAACGACATGCTTGGCCTTGGTATTCGTTTCTACTACTAATCGGGCGGAAGAAGAATGAACATGAAACAACGATTCAACTCTTCGGCTTTGACTGCCGCTTTGACACTGGTGTTTATAACCGGCTGTGGTGAAAGCGACATAGAAGACATTGAGAACAGAGAGCTGGAAACAGCTGAGCGTGAGTTTGCACAGGCACAGCTTGAACTGGATGCTCCTGACGCTGGCGCAGCTCAGCCAAGTGTCAATCCCAATGGTCTGGAACTGATTTTCAGTGATGAATTTAATGGCAGAGAAATCGACGACACTAAGTGGTCCACGTCTTTGCAGTGGGGACCAGACTTAGTGATCAATGATGAGAAACAGTATTATGTTGATACGCAGTCTAACCCACAGTTTGGGTATAACCCGTTCAGTTTTGATGGGGAGTCGTTGATCATTACGGCTGCTCAAACACCGACAAACCTGAGGTCGGTTGCTAACGATCAACCCTATTTGTCTGGTGTGCTCAGTAGCTTATCGAAATTTGAAATCACACACGGTTATATTGAAGCGCGGATAGACTTCCCTGAAGGTGCTGGTCTATGGCCTGCGTTCTGGATGTTGAGTGCTGATTTCGTTGATTTAAAACCACAGGTATTTATTGCAGAAGGCAACGGTGCGAAACCGGACAGCATTTTCCATAACTACAATTACCACGACGACGAAGGCAACTTACGTTCGCCAGGTCAGTGGCAGGTAACGTCCGAAGCGTTTGCCAGTGGCTTCCACACCATGGGCGTGAGCTGGAAATCGGATGAACTGTTGTTTTTTATTGATGGTGAGCCACGTTATCGCGTCATTGGCGAAAACGTCTCAAAACAAGCCATGTATCTTATTACCAACCTGGCTGTTGGCGGTGTTTGGACAGGTTCGCCGAATGCAGCAACCGAATTTCCTGCACAAATGAAGATCGACTACATACGAGCTTATCGTCACACTGGCGAATAGTGGAAAGACTTCATCACCAATAAAAAGAGGGGTCATGGATGACCCGTTTCACCCTGTCCAACGCGCCCTCCAGCGTTTCTAATCCTATCAGCCAGTCTAAGTTTACAACTTCAGTATAAGTTCATCATCGTGTGGTGCTAAAATAGTGGGGCCGTCACAGGCGTTTATTTTAGTTTTCATGTGCGTTACTGGCTGCATACTCGGAGGTTTGTTATGCCATTGGTCATTCTGGTTTTTCTTATGCAGGCGGTTTTGGTCGTGCACGTCATGAAAACAGGGCGTGATCAAAAGTGGATCTGGATAGTCATGATGTTGCCCGGGGCTGGAAGCCTAGCTTATATCGTGCTTGAGCTGGCACCAGATCTGTTGGCAACGCGACAAGGAAGAAACGCATCGAAACGCGTTATGTCATCGATGAATCCGAATAAAGAATTTAACGACGCATCTCTTGAGTACGAGCGATCATCAACGGTGGCCAATTCCATCAGACTTGCTGAAGAATGCCTAGCAAAGGATCGGTTCAGTGAAGCGGCCGATTTGTATCGTGGTTGCTTGCAAGGCACGAACGCATTCGATCCTAACGTTATGTTTGGGCTTGCACAAAGCGAATATGGCTTGGGCAATTATGCCGAAGTCAGGTCTTTGCTCGATACCGTCATCGAGAAAAACCCTGACTATAAGAATCAAGAAGCACACCTGTTGTATGCAATGAATCTTCAGCAACTTGGGCAAGTGGAAAAGGCCATTGAAGAGTACGAGGTTCTGGTTAACTACTACACTGGTCCCGAACCAACTTACCGTTACGCCATGCTCTTGAAAGAGCAGGGTGAGGTGGTTAAAGCGAATCAATTGTTTGAATCAATTATGCGTAATGTAGAGCTGTCACCCAAACACTACAGTTCCTTGCATCGGGACTGGATTCGGGCAACTAAGAAAGAACTGAACTAAATACGAGAAATGTGAACTTCGGCGCCAGTGCGGTATTTTTACCGACACAGTTGTTTAACGGATGCCAAAAACACTGCGTTGTTTGCCTGTACTGTTAGGTCAAAAGGAATTTTTGATTCCTCCCTTCTACGCCGTTTTTCTAAATTGATCCAGGGTACACGAATGACCGTAATTATCCCACAACGGAAGGCACAACGGGATCAGGCTCAGAAGACCATACTACAACACGCTTTGCGTTCGATATAACTGTTCCTGTCTAATCTTCTGATACGTTGCAAGTACGGTTGGTTTGGGGTGACATTGATACCACAGCCATGTGGAACATCGAGCAGCTTTGGACCGCCTCTGCTGATTTCCCTGCAAACACAACCAATCAACTGGTTGTCACGTCTAGTGATGATAACGGCGCGATAACGTTAGGCAGTGTTGAACGATCTTTGACAACCGGTGCTAACGAGTCTGAATCTGTGCAAATAACCGTGGATGAATTCGATACTGACCGATGGGACATCGATGGTGACCGGTACGCTGGTCAGCGCTATTGGTAACGTTGAAGCCCAAGCTGGTGAAGTAGTCAGCTTAAGTGCTGATGGCAACACACTGGCGGTTGTAAGAAGAGGGCCTGTCAATCTCTATTAAATTTAAATTATTTTTAAGGTCATCAGAAGAAGATGAGCCGACTGTTAATGAAGCTTAGACTCAAAAAGTGAGCAAAAATGTCCCCGTGAAGGCGTGCCGGCCAATCAATACCAACATTGATTGGCTGACGCGCTCGCTCAGCCGAGCGGTTTCAACTCTATATTTAAACTATCCCCAGACAAGGCACAAAATTGAGTGACACCGATTTTTTTCAGTGACGCTAATTGTAGCTTCAGGTTCTTTTGTCTTATTTCCAGTGATACATCGTGTTCGTTTGACCGAAGCTTTGCAGCAGCTGCAAACAGTTGAGGCAGGTTGGCTTGCTTGGGGTCGTAGATAATTGCGGAGCGCGTACGCTGTGTGTCGGTTTGCAGGCCGCGATTTTGTTCTTGTAATATGTACAGAATACGCTCAAAGCCAATTGAAAATCCGCAAGCAGGTATATCGGTATTTTTTAAAAACTTGCCAATCATGTTGTCATAGCGTCCGCCGCCGGCAAGCGATGAACCAAATTCTTCTGATGCCACTTCGAAAATAGGGCCGGTGTAGTAACCCATGCCACGCACCAATGACAAATCAAACATAACCTTGTATTGACCATTAGACAAAGCGTCTGCGGTTTCAATAATCTGGGTTAGTTCGCTAATGACGTGGTCTTCAATGCCGCTTATGTGAGAGCTAAGCGTGTTGAGTTGTACGTCCCCATTGGTATAAGCATTTAAAAAAGCGGTGAGCTTCTCAATACTTTGTGCTTCTAGTTGCCGGCCTTCGAGTTCTTTTACGATGCCTTCAACACCAATTTTATCCAGCTTATCGAGTGTGACTAATACACCGGCGACGTCTTCGTCTGCAACACCACAATGCGTGGCTAATGTTTCCAGAATACGTCTGTCGTTTACTCTGACAGTAAAGTCATTAAAGCCCAGCTTGGTAAGGGTTGTGGCTGATGCATTGATCAGCTCTATTTCTACGGTGTGAGAGTTTGAACCCAGGCAGTCAATGTCGCATTGAAAGAACTGACGGTATCGACCCTTTTGAGAACGTTCCGCTCGCCACACATAGCCCATTTGAATGCTTTTGAACGGCTTGGGTAGCTGGGTGTGTGTGTTTGCATAAAAGCGCGCCAGCGGCAGAGTTAAATCAAACCGCAAACCGTAGTCGACCAAGTCGTTTTCGTGAGCGATTGGGCCGTCTAGTTTTAGTTTTTCACCGCGCTTTAATACTTTGAACAACATGCTTAAGTTTTCGCCGCCATCGGCGTTTTGCAGTATGTCGATGTTTTCCATAACCGGTGTTTCGATTTGGTAATAACCGAAACTGCGATAGCTTTGTAAGATGACCTCTTTAACTTGCTCACGCAAGGCAGCATCTACTGGGTCGAAATCACGAGTCCCTTTAACGGGTTTTGTGGACACTGGCATAATGTTTAACTCAGGCGAGCGGGTGTAATTGAATGTCCGCTGTTGATGCTTGATTATAGGCTATAAGCATTTGCGTAGCGTGCTTCGACCATCAAGCGCTTCATTTCCCGAACAGCATCAGGCAAGCCTGTGAACATGGCACGAGCAACCAGGCTATGACCGATGTTGAGTTCGTGAATGGTCTCCACCTCAGCAACACGCTGCACGTTATTAAACTGCAAACCGTGCCCCGCATTAACCAACAAGCCTAAACTAAATGCATAGTCGGATGCGCTGACGATACTGGCAAGCTCGGCTGCACGTTCGGTGTCGTTATTGGAGTCCGCATAGCAGCCAGTGTGAAGCTCTATTACAGGTGCACCGATGCGAGCTGCGGTTTCTATCTGTGCCTCGTCTGGATCAATAAACAGTGAGGCGAAAATGCCAGCTTCGTGCAATTGCGCGCAGCAGTCTTTGAGTTTATCTTGTTGACCAATGACGTCCAGGCCACCTTCGGTAGTCAGCTCTTCACGCTTTTCAGGAACAATACAAACGTCGTGAGGTTTGATACGTAAAGCGATGTCCATCATCTCTTTGGTGGCTGCAACTTCCAAATTTAATTTGGACTGCGTGCAGGCAGCAAAACGCTCGATGTCGTGATCTTGAATATGACGCCGATCTTCTCTCAGGTGCATGGTGATGCCATCGGCACCGGCGAATTCTGCTTGCAAAGCGGCGTGCACAGGATCGGGATACAGGCCGCCGCGTGCCTGGCGTACAGTAGCCACGTGATCAACGTTTACGCCTAGAAATATCGGTTGTTTCACCTGTTGGTTCCTTTGTTTTTACGGGCTGGTCAGTGATTGCATTCCACACTACCAGATGCGCATCAGTGGGGTAACCGTACTGCGTGGAAAATAAGCTGTAACCGTCGTTTATAGCAGCTGTTCGCTGGAAATTAGCGCCAGCTGGATGTGCAGCGCGCTGAAAATCAATGGGTCTACCGCGTCGCGCCATACAACCGCATACTGTGTGCGACCGTTGGCAGGCTGTATAGCAACGACCACCACCAACATACTGCGATAGCTGCCCCCAGACAAACGCCCTTGGTGACTCTGACATCCGTCATCAATTTGCCAGCTGTAGTCCTCGAACAAGCTCAACTGTTGAGTTTGCCTGGTTTGCCGGTAGATCAACACACCACCAATACCGGTTACCAACGCGAGGGCTGTTTGATACGGCCATTCAACAGGGCATTGAACAATGGCTACAAAACTAAGCAGCAGGGCTTTGATATAAAGTGTGCGAAAAAGCTTAGACGGCTGAAGAGTTACCCGCCAGAGTGCGGGCGATTTTGTCGATAATGGTTTGATAGCGAGCATCCTTGTCTTTGCCACAAACGAGCCTGTAGAGCTCAGGTTCCTGCCAATCCAGCAGGCTTTCAAAGTCAGCTCGTTCCTGAGCCGACGCGTTATCATAGTACGAGTCCAAATACCCTAACATGGCCTTGTCCAGCTCACGCATCCCACGCCGACATTTCCAGCGAAGTCGAGATTTCTCACTCACAGCGCCATGCCTGAATAAAGGGGACGGAGGGATTTAATTTTGAACATAATCGGGGTCAGGTCTTTGATTTTGGGTCATAGTCGGGGTCAGGTCTTTGATTTTGAATGCACACATAATCGGGGTCACGCATAATCGGGGTCAGGTCTTTGATTTTGAATGGATGGAAGCCATCATAGCGAGCGTAGGTTTCAATTCCATTCAAAATCAAAGACCTGACCCCGATTATGTGTGACCCCGATTATGTTCAAAATTAAATCCCTCCGTCCCCTTTAATTCTTTATTAAGCCAAATAATGATTAGCCGCGTCGTTCGACCAGCATTTTTTTGGTTTCGGCGATGGCTTTTGCCGGGTTTAAGCCTTTGGGGCACACTTGCGCGCAGTTCATGATGGTGTGGCAGCGATACAACTTGAATGGGTCTTCAAGATCGTCCAGTCTTTCACCGGTGGCATCATCGCGGGTGTCGGCCAACCAGCGGTAGCTTGCGAGCAGTGCGGCTGGGCCAAGGTAGCGATCGCTGTTCCACCAATAGCTCGGGCAGCTGGTTGAACAACAGGCACACAAAATACATTCATAAGCACCGTCTAGTTTCTCTCGATCTTCAGGTGTTTGTAATCGCTCGCGATCAGGGGGTGCGGGTGAGTCTGATTTAAGCCAGGGCTCTACCGATGCATACTGTGCGTAGAAGTGCGTTAAATCAGAAACAAGATCTTTGATGACGGATTGATGCGGAAGAGGGTAGATGGTGATATCACCTTCAATATCATCCAGTGCCATTGTGCAGGCCAGAGTATTGCCGCCATCAATATTCATTGCACACGAACCACAAATGCCTTCACGACATGAACGTCGAAACGTCAGCGTAGAATCCATTTCACTTTTAATTTTTATGATTGCGTCAAGCACCATCGGACCGCAGGTGTCCATATCGACATCGTAGGAATCGACACGAGGATTTTTACCGCTATCAGGGTCGTAGCGATAAATCTTGACTGTTCGTGTGTTGGTCGCACCTTCCGGGGCAGGGTAGTGCTTGCCCTTACCAACTATCGAATTTGCCGGCAGTCTAAATTCCGCCATAGTGTTCTCCCGTCTTGTCTTTTGTCTTGTCTTTATTAATTAGCGGCCAACAGGGCACGCTTGCTTAATTTACTTGTGCTGCTTAACTTTTTGATTAACTCATCGTTTAGTAAACGCGCGTTTTAGGCGGTATAACTTCACATTCGTCAGTGAGGGTGTACATGTGTACAGGTCGGTAGTCGATGCTCACGTTGGCTTTTTCATCTGTCCAGGCCAGCGTGTGCTTCATCCAGTTTTCATCATCGCGATCTTCAAAATCATCTCGCGCATGAGCACCACGACTCTCCGGTCGGTTGTTAGCACCGTAGATAATGGTTTGCGCCTGACACAGAAGATTTTCAAGTTCCAGAGTTTCAACCAGATCAGTGTTCCAGATAAGATTTTGATCATCGACTCGCACATCATCAAAGCTATCGACAATCTCGCGCATCTTAACGATGCCTTCCTCAAGCGATTCGCCGGTTCTAAAAACAGCCGCATGCTTTTGCATAGTACGTTGCATGTTGTCACGAATTTGTGCTGTACCCGTATTACCCTTAGCGCCACGAATGCGATCAAGGTGCTCAAGAGCGGGTCCGGAGTCCTCACCGGTTAGTGGTTTGTGCGGGCTGCCAGGTTTGATTAATTCGGCGGCTTTAATGGCTGCGGCACGACCAAACACCACGATGTCGAGCAGCGAGTTACTCCCCAGTCTGTTTGCGCCATGCACTGACACGCACGCCGCTTCGCCTATGGCCATAAGACCAGGTACAACGGTATCAGGGTCACCGTCTTTCAAGGTCACGACTTCGCCGTGATAGTTGGTGGGGATACCACCCATGTTGTAGTGAACCGTTGGCAATACAGGAATGGGTTCTTTGTTGACATCAACGCCAGCAAAAATACGCGCCGATTCAGAAATGCCGGGCAAGCGTTTTTCGATAACATCTTTCCCCAAGTGCATCAGGTTTAGAAAACAGTGATCGTTTTCTGGACCAACACCTCGACCGCCGTTTATCTCCATGGTCATCGAGCGACTAACCACATCACGCGAGGCCAGATCTTTAGCGTTTGGCGCATAGCGCTCCATAAAACGTTCGCCTTCGTTGTTGGTCAGGTAGCCGCCCTCGCCACGAACCCCTTCGGTAATGAGAACACCAGCGCCATAGATACCTGTTGGGTGGAATTGCACAAATTCCATGTCCTGAAGTGGTAAACCGGCGCGCAGTACCATGGCATTGCCATCACCGGTACAGGTGTGGGCAGAGGTTGCTGAGAAGTAGGTTCGGCCACAACCGCCTGTTGCCAGCACAACCATATGTGCTTGATAGCGATGTAATTCGCCTGTAGCCAAGTCCAGGGAGATAACCCCTTTGCACTCACCGTCAACCATAATCAGATCAATTGCAAAGTGTTCGATATAGAATTCAGCGTGGTGCTTTATGGATTGTTGATACAGCGTGTGCAATATAGCGTGCCCGGTTCTGTCCGCAGCAGCACAGGTGCGCTCGGCGGTACCTTCACCAAAATTGGTTGTCATGCCACCAAATGGACGTTGGTAAATTTTACCTTCTTCAGTTCTGGAAAAAGGTACACCGAAGTGTTCCAGTTCTATAACCGCAGGCACAGCTTCACGACACATGTATTCGATGGCATCTTGATCGCCTAACCAGTCGGAGCCTTTAATGGTGTCATACATGTGCCAGTTCCAGTGATCATCACCCATGTTGCCAAGTGATGCACTCATGCCACCTTGAGCTGCGACTGTGTGCGATCGTGTTGGGAACACTTTAGTGATGCAGGCCGTGGATAAGCCCTGCGCAGCCATACCTAATGTGGCGCGCAATCCTGCGCCGCCAGCGCCCACAATAACGACGTCGTAGGTGTGGTCAATAATTTTGTATGCGTTAGTCATGATGATTTATTAGCTGGTGTATTACTTCTTAAATCTAAATTGATTAAAAACGCTCGCTGTCTTTAGAGTGGCGCTAGAGCGTAAACGCGATTCTCAAAACCGAGAACAGGCCAAGCACAGCCATGAAGACGCAAAGCATGGTCACGCCAATGATCACCGCGGTACGCGGGCCATGGTTGCCGATGTAATCTTCGATGACCATTTGTAGTCCGAGCTTCGCATGGTAAAAGCCGGTGAGTATTAGCAGAATCAAGATCACTGCGGTAAAAGGTTCGCTTATCCAGGTACGTATTTCAGCCTGTGTCATACCGGGTAAAGATGCAACCGAGAAGCACAACCACAAAACCAATGGCACCATCGCTATGGCGGTTAAGCGCTGCACCCAGAAGTGGCTGGTACCGTCTTTGGCCGAGCCGTGTCCTTTGACTTCAGATAATGGGGTTCTTAAATTGCTCATGATGCGCTCGCAATAATCCAGGTAACAATGGTGAGAGCAACGGCCACGCCTATGCTCACCTTGGCGGTTTTGTCGGCGTCTTCTATGTCAAAGCCTTTGCCTATATCCCAAAACAAATGTCGAATGCCATTGCACATGTGGAAGTACAAAGTGAGCGTGAATCCAAACAACACTAACTTTCCAAACCAGGAACCAACCAGAGAGACAAAAAAACTGGAATCACCCGGGTTACTGGCAGCGCCTGCAATGACTAACACCAGTAGTATCAATGCTGTGCTGTTCAATACACCGGCAACTCGGTTACCAATGGACACGTACGCTGTCAGAGGTAGTTTGTAAATTTGCAGATGAGGCGACAGAGGTCGCTGATCATTACGGGCCATGTTGGTTTTCTCTTTTTTGATTCATAAGTTTGTTCTACAAAATTGATAATTAACTGGTTCTATTATTTTGTTGTACAAGCTTTTCGGTTATGTTTATTGATCGTGCCAGTCGGTGATTAATTCAGCCCACTTAGCACTTAAAAATCGCTGAATTAAAAGTCGGTGCAGCGACCGTTTTTTTCCCAATCACCGTAGCGAGTGGGCTCCGGGCCTTTCTGACCACCGTATTCCTTCGTTAATTTTGGTGATGCCTGACCTTCTGTTTTGGAGCCGCTGACCGAGGAGCCATTATTGGATGACGCAGTTTCGGGGGTATGTTTTGATTCAGAGGCGGCTGAATCAGAGGCGGCTGAATCAGAAGCGGCTGAGTGAGGCACACTATGGCCGGACTGCTTTTCCGTAACCGGTGCTTCAGATATCTTGGACTTCACTGGCCTTGTCATGCTGTTTTGACCTTGGTTAAATTCGTTTTCCCAGCGTGGCAGCGCAATCTTGGCTCGTCTGACTCAGCGTGCCTGCAAATGAGGGTCTGACTCTTCAGTTCATTAGTACTCAAAACCTGATACGGTTAGCACGTTAATTTGGTCCATACTAATGCTGCGATTTTGCACTCATTGGTGCGAAGTGACTCGCATTCCTATTGTTGGCTTATGCGCAAACTTAAGTGCAAATAAAGTGCTAGAGAAACACAAATTAGCCACCAACGCGTCAAATAGTGTGTGTCTGGACAAGAAGATTCTGATACACGCGACAGGCTCTTAATTGTAGCAAAATGCGGTCTCGGGCGCATTATTGGCCGCCGAGCAGACGCATGTTAGCTGGGCACATTAATATGAGGGTTGACCGCACTTAGAATAGCGTGGTCCCAGAGTTGAGTACTATCGGAGTTGAGTCTAAAGACCTATGAATAAACGATGGCAAGAAAAGCTGGAAAGTTTGGGCGTAAAGATTGACGCTGCCAATAATGTCAGCTTTACTGACGAGCCTACTGCGCCAGATCAAGTGCTCGCAATGACAAAAGAGGCGTTAATGTCGAAACCAACGCTGGTCGAACTTTCTCGGCTGGGTGTTGTTGACATCAGCGGACCTGACGCTTGCGAATTTTTTCAGGCTCAGGTATGCAATGACTTAACAACGCTACACGATACCGACGCGCAAATTAACGGGTACTGCAGCCCAAAAGGTCGTTTGTTGTCGTTGTTTAAAGTATACAGCCACGCCGATGGTTTTCGATTGATTTTACCAGCGGACGTTATTCCGGCATTTGTTAAACGGCTACAAATGTTTGTGCTGCGTGCCAAGGTCACTATTAGCGAAAACGACGACCTGATTTGCACGGGTTTGATGATCGATAATGCTGCAGCAGGGTTTGGCCATTTGTCTGCACTGCCAGAATTACCTGCAAAAGTAATGAGCCTGTCGAGAGGTACAGAAACGCAAGTGCTTCGGTATCACGATGCCAATGTTGACCCACTTACTAATGCATCGGTTGGTCGCTATTTAATTGTGGCAACACCCGATACCTTGTTCTCGTTATGGCAATCGGAGCAGGTTAACCGAACAGGCTATGCGCTTTGGCGATGGGGCGATATAACAGCGGGAATGCCATCCGTGTTTGCCGCCAGTAGTGATCAGTTTATTCCGCAAATGCTTAATATGCAGTTAATTGGCGGCCTTAGCTTTAAAAAAGGCTGTTATCCAGGGCAGGAAATTGTGGCGCGTATGCAATACCTTGGCAAGCTTAAAAAACATATGAAACACCTGAAAGCGCCGGGTATCAAGCGTGCGTTATTGCCTGGAGATGTGCTCAGTACAGAAACTAACAACAATGCTGGGCAGGTAGTGGATGCCATTGTCGATGACACCGGGCTGACTATACTTGCGGTGGTTAACATTGCTACAGCGATTAACGAGATACAGATTGATGGCGTTGCATTGCAAGAAGAAAATATTCCCTATGAACTTACACCCGCAACAACATAAATGACGCAAGTCAGCGACGCATAAAATCGATGCCAATAGTTTATCGAGCCGCTAATATGATCGATGCCCAACTGGTACTCGATGAACTCAAAGCTGCAGGTATGCAGGCACGCATCAGTGGCAGCTACCTGTCAGGTGCTATCGGCGAAGTCCCGCCCGACGAACTCATCAGCGTCTGGATTGACTCCGAACGGCAGTACGATCGAGCGCGTGAAGTCGTCGCGAATTTTGAAGCGACCCAACGTCTCAGTGGAGCCGATAAACCTTGCCACCAGTGCCAGGAAAAGTTAGCACCACAGTTCGGCCGCTGCTGGAATTGTGGCGCCTGGCAATCCTAGATCGAATTAATGGGGACGGAGGGATTTAATATTGTCCACATGAAACATGTGGTCAATATTAAATCCCTCCGTCCCCATTAATTTTAGTTGAGCAGGGTGGCGAGTTTGCGCCGGTATTGGCCGGCCAGTGGGTCATCGCCGAGCACGTTGAACAGAGACAATAGTTGCTTTCGCGGTGCGCCGTCGTTAAAGCCGGGGTCTTTGTGTACTAATTCCAGTAATCCATCCATGCCGGTTTGTACATCGCCGGACAGGGCTGTCGCAATGGATAACTGATAGCGAATTTCGCTGTTGTCTGGTTGTGATTCGAGTTCTTGTTGCAGGGTCTGCACTGACTTTGATGTGTCAGCCTCTTTTGCCAATTCTAATGTGCCTGAAAGTCGATTTGCCGAAGCGGAGTTCTTTTGGTCTTCAGGTAAGGCATCAATGCAACTGGCGGCTGTTTCAAGGTCGCCTGTGCTGACACAGACTTGACCCAGTGCCAGTAGAATTTCACCGTCAGCCGGGTCTTGGGCCTGTGCGGCTTTCAGATGCGCTTTGGCTTCCTCTACCTGGCCTTGTTCGTACAGTGCCATGGCTTGATTCACGGCATCGTTAACCGGAGGCGCTTCGTCTTCTGCCGCCGCGTCGCCGACTGGAACGATATTGTGCTTTTCGAGAAAAGTGCGCACCTCGGCTTCGGGTAGTGCCCCCATAAATTCATCGACCAACTGCTGCTGATTAAACAATTTGACCGTCGGCAAGCTGCGGATTCCCAGCTGTTGGGCGATGCCCTGGTGTGCTTCGGTGTTCAGTTTGGCCAGTACAAATGCGCCGTTATATTCAACCGCCAGTTTTTCCAAAATGGGCATCAGGGTTTTACAGGGGCCGCACCAATCTGCCCAGAAATCGACCAAAACTGGTTGGTTGACCGAGCCTTCGACAACGACCTCCATGAAGTTTTCTTCATCAAGGGCAATAATGTGTGGTGAATCTGCCATGCTAGTTTGCTTCAAAATGTGGTCTCAGGTAGTAGTGTGTCGCCTGATGGCTTTAACTTCAAGGCCTAAGCACTCATACAGAGCGCTGTTTCACGAGTCTATGCGCTACACTTTACGTCATAGCACCGACGCTACTCCCCAATGGACTAAAAGCCAGCGCGTGAACTGAAGATTCGCGGGCTGAGAAATAACTGAGAATTATGAGCCGAGAATATGATGCCGCCTCCATTGAGGTGCTCAGTGGCCTGGACCCGGTGCGCAAGCGTCCCGGCATGTATACCGATACCCAACGTCCTAATCACCTTGCCCAGGAGGTGATCGATAATAGTGTTGATGAGGCACTGGCCGGTCATGCCAACGACATACAGGTAAAGCTGTATAAAGACGGCTCGCTTGAGGTCACTGACGATGGACGTGGCATGCCAGTCGATATGCACCCGAAAATGAAAAAGCCGGGGGTCGAGGTTATTCTCACTACTTTGCATGCGGGTGGAAAATTCTCGAACGACAACTACAAATTTTCAGGCGGTTTGCACGGAGTCGGTGTGTCGGTGGTTAACGCGCTGTCTAGAAAACTGGAAGTGTCCATTCGTCGCAAAGGCCACGAGTTTTTGGCTACGTTTAAAAACGGCAACGTCGATAAAAAGCTAAAACCAATCGGTAAAGTAGGGCAACGAAATACCGGCACCAGAATTCGCTTTTGGCCAGATAAACATTATTTTGACTCCGACAAAATCTCTTTGCCTAAGTTGCGACACCTGTTACGCGCAAAAGCCGTGCTGTGTCCCAAGTTGCGTGTGCGTTTACACGATGAAGCCAGTGGTGAAAAAGACGAATGGCTATACGAAGATGGCCTGATCGATTACATGATTAGTGCAGTTGAAGGGTTCGATCGATTACCTGATGCGCCTTTAGCTGCAAACATGGAAGCCAGTTCCGAAGCTGCTGAATGGGCCGTAGTGTGGTTGCCTGAAGGTGGAGAGAGTGTTCAGGAGAGTTACGTTAATCTTGTGCCAACAGCGCAAGGTGGTACACATGTTAACGGGCTTCGAACAGGTTTAACCGATGCCATAAGAGAGTTCTGTGATTTTAGAAACCTGACGCCTCGCGGTGTAAAAATTACGCCTGAAGATGTTTGGGAAAAAGTCAGCTTTGTGCTGTCGATCAAAATGGAAGACCCGCAGTTTTCTGGTCAAACTAAAGAGCGGTTATCATCACGTGAGTCTGCAGTGTTTGTTGCCGGCGTTGTTAAAGATGATACCGCCCAATGGTTAAATCAACACCCCGAAACCGGTGATCAAATTGCTGCAATGGTCATTGCCAGTGCTCAGCAACGCTCGCGTGCAGGTAAGAAAGTCGTACGCAAAAAAGTCACTACGGGTCCTGCCTTACCAGGCAAGTTGGCCGACTGTGCGTCGACCGATCTTGAGCGTACAGAACTGTTTTTAGTTGAAGGTGATTCAGCGGGTGGGTCTGCAAAGCAGGCGCGTGATCGTGAGTACCAGGCCGTCATGCCATTGCGAGGTAAAATTCTCAACACATGGGAAACCGATGTTACCCAAATTCTTGGCTCTCAGGAAGTTCATGATATTTCAGTCGCTATTGGGATGGAACCGGGCACAACTGATTTGTCGGGTTTGCGTTACGGTAAAATCTGTATTCTTGCTGATGCCGATTCTGATGGCGCCCACATAGCCACTTTGCTTTGTGCGCTTTTCGTTAGACACTTTCGCGCACTGGTTGCGGCGGGCCATGTCTATGTGGCCATGCCACCGTTGTATCGAATCGATGTTGCCAAGGAAGTGTTTTATGCGGTGGACGAACCAGAGCGCCAAGCCATTCTTGATCGCATCGAAGCTGAAAAGAAAAAAGGCAAAATAAGCATCATGCGATTTAAAGGCTTGGGTGAAATGAATCCGTTGCAGCTGCGCGAAACCTCTGTCGCACCTGATACACGCCGTTTAGTTCGCTTAACCATCGCCGATGGTGATGATACGAATAAAATTATGGATATGTTGCTGGCGAAAAAGCGGGCTAGTGATCGCAAACGATGGTTGGAGAATAAGGGTGATTTAGCGGACGTTTGACAAGGTTGTTAATGCAAGCAGAGGTTTATAAACTATAGGCGATTGTTGTAGAACTTACAGGGATAATTTCCAAACGTGGCAGTCCTTCGCTATATGAAGTGCTATGAGTTAACACGTTAAACATCTTGTTAGTCTGGCGAATCATCCAGAGCCTCATTGATTTGTGCAGACGCAATACTTGACCCGCCATACGCTGTCTCTATTTTAATAACATCGCCGCTATTCAGGCTTATGGCGCTGGCCATTCGATAAATTTTTGTACCGCTCGTGGTTGTTATACTCAAACGATTAAGGCCACCAGATGTTGCGCCATTCTTAGACCACACTGGTTCTACACCGTGTGAGTAGCCCGTGGAAAGCATGCCGCTATTACGCATTCGATACTGAAGTTTTAGGCCTGCACCACCGGAGAGTTCACCGCTAACATCAGGTCCTGGTGCGAGGCTTTTTTCCAGAACATCAAAACCGTATCGTGCTTCTGCTATCTCTACTGGACAATTGAAAGTATCGCCATGGTTGGTTGAGAACATGGCGCTTTGTCCAGTGCGAGTAGTCGTTGCACCCCAGCCACCCATTTGTGGTTCCACCATGGCATAGCGTCTGCCAGTATCAGGGTGTACACCGGCGATAACCGTCCCGAATATTGAAGCGAAGTGGCCAGCTGGCAGGCGCTCTGGGATGCGATCGGCAAGACAGTGCCAGAGCATGTCGATTAATTTTATTCTTGTTTCAAAGTAGTAGGCATGAGCGGCGGTATCGTTTGCATGGAAAATGGTCCCTGGTGTGGTGAGAACTTCTAATGGTACGAATGTTCCTGCATTGGCAAAGCGTTGCGAATCAGTCAGTGCTTTGAAAAATACCTGACAAGCAACCAGAGTACCGTCGCGTCCGGTGTTGTAAGGCCCGGTAGCTTGCTTTGGAGCATCCCTCAAATCAATGCTAAAACGTTTTTTTGTAATGCTGATTTTGGCTGACCACTGTGTCCCGTCATCTTGTGGTTCCACAATTTTAAATTCACCGGGCGGCAGCTTGGCCAAGCCTGCGTAGGCTCGTTTTTCGCCGACGTCTATGGCATCTGCAAATGCCGTTTTCACTAACGCCACGCTATAGCGTTTGCATAGTTGCTGAATTATTCCACGAGCACGGCGCCCCGCTGAAACCTGTGCCCACAAATCGCCTTGAACAAATTCGGGCAAACGACTATTGCAGGTAATGATTTCGAACACCGCCGCGTTTCGCTCACCACCTTCGAATAAGCGCACGATTGGCAGGCGGAGACCTTCAGCGATAATTTCTGTGGTCTCGGTAGACATCGACCCTGGCGTGCGGCCACCAACATCACTCCAGTGTGCAATGGATGCAACCCAGGCAACGCACTCGTTGTTGTAGAACACAGGTTCGGCAACAACAATATCGTTCAGGTGCGTCACGCCACCGAAGTTAGGGTCGTTGGTGAGGTAGACATCACCTTCGATTATGGTGTCACCGAGTTTGTCGATAATCGCAGCGATGGATTTATCCAGAACGCCAACAAAAGAGGGAATGCCTGCGCCTGAACTGATTAGTGCACCACTGCCATCGGTGATACCGGTACCGACATCCAGTACCTCATAGATGATCGGGCTCATGGCAGTCTTGCGCAATACCTCAAACATCTCTGTCGCCGCCGCATCCACACCGGCGGCAATAACATCGAGTGTAAATTGATCTGTCATTAGTGCTTAGCCATCAATTATTTTTACATCGCGCGGCAGGCTGGAAAAGATCTCCGGACCGTCGGCACGCAGGATGACGATATCTTCCAGCCGCAGACCGAACTGGCCTGGCAGATAAATTCCAGGTTCAATAGAGAAGACCATGCCTTCATCCAGTATCGTTTGTGAAGATGCTGTGAGGTAGGGTGTTTCATGAATCTCTACCCCCATGCCATGACCGGTGCGGTGCACAAAATACTCACCGTAGCCTGCGTCAGTGATCACTTTGCGGGCAGCGTCATCCACGACGTGTGCTTTAACTCCGGGTTTCGCGGCTTGCATGGCTGCACTAACAGCAGCTTCCACTATGCTGTGAATCTTTTGGTATTGTGCCGATGGTTCGCCCATGCATGCCATGCGAGTGATGTCGCTTGAGTATCCGTCAATACCACCACCAATATCCATCACCACAACATCTTCCTGTGCAAGTTGAGTGTCGCCAGTTTGGTGATGTGGGAACGCGCCATTTGCTCCTGCGCCAACAATGGTAAATAGCGTTTTGGCTTTTTGTGATTTGAAAGACTGCACAATCAGCGCGGCAACCTCTAATTCGCTCATGCCGATGCGCATCTCTGACCAAGCCTTCTGCATGGCAGTGTCTGCAGCCATTGCGTTAGTTCTAAGTGTTGCGTACTCGGCGTCATCCTTGCGCATGCGTAAACTACCAATGGTGCTTTCAGTGAATTGTCTTCGTGCTTGTGGCAAGGCATCCTGCACCAGTGCTGCAAAATCTGCTCGCATGGTTTCATCCAGCACAATCGAGGATGCATTAGTTGCATCTGCCGTTGAGAGTAACTGGAGCATTGCCGCCGTCGGGCCTTCGTCATCACCCCAGGTATGGAAGGGTATATCGGTTTGTGTGCCTGCACTTTCAGCTTCAAGCGCTGGCATTAAAAAACCGATGTATTGCTGTGTAATACATAAAAGTAGCGGGCGCTCATCGGCATGGGGATGAACATTGGTCAGCCAGGCCATATGAGCACCAGGAGCCAGCGCCACCAAGTCCACATTTTCGTTTTGCATGCTATCGCGTAACTTATCGATTCGATTCATCTCTATGCTCCTTGACCATCCAATGTGATTAGCAAATTCAGGTACAGACTAACTGGTTATTTCATGAATAATCCAGGTTAAACACCGTGTACTTTTCTGGCACGCTCTGGCGTTATCAAACCGTTCTTGATATCCAGGCGAACAGCATCGGGGTCACGCTTTTTTGGATCACCGTAACCTGCGCCTGATGAGGTAACAACATGCACAACATCATCGGTAGTCAGGCTCAGTCCGGACACAAAAGAATACTGTTCTCTTTTGCTGCCATCGCACTTGCTTACTTCAATGTAATTACCTGAACCTTCTTCGCCATCTTGCAGCGACCAGGGTTTAATTTTTGATCGTGTATAGCCTGCGGTCAGAAAACCGTTTTCGGTGCGTATGCGATAGTCGAGTAATAAACCGCGACCACCGTTGTATTGTCCTTCTCCACCGGGGGCGGTGTTCAATGCCATCCGGTCAACATAAAGGCCATTGCGGGCCTCGGAAATTTCGGCTGGTGTATTATAGGTTTCTCCATGAAAGCCTGAGAAGATACACGGGTTTCCATCGCGACCGTCCCATGCGCCCCAGCCTCCAATTTGTGGTTCTATGATAGTGTATTGTCGTCCAGTGTCCGGGTGTATGCCGCCCACAAACGTACCGCAAATTGAACTGAAATGTCCGGCAGGTAGTCGGGCCGGTATGTGCGGTGCCAGACAACGCCATATCAGATCGTATACTCGCACTTCAGTTTCAAAATAAAAGCCAATCGCAGCAGGTTCTCGTGCATGGAAAACTGACCCTTCACGGGTTAGTACTTTCATTGGCCGAAAGGATCCATCATTGGCCGGTGAGTCCGGATCAACAAGCGATTTATACACCATCTGCGCACAGACGATCGTACCTTCTCTACTGGTGTTTGTTGGTCCTGCATCCTGATCGGGGTTGTCGCTTAAATCGACAAGAAATTCATCACGGCTTATGGTTACTTTGACATTGTATTCCCGACCATCATCCTGCGGTTCAGAGAGTGTGTAAGTGCCGTGTGGTAATTTTGCCAATTCCGCTTTTGCCGAACATTCACCAAAATCCATAAAGCTGATCATTGCGGTTTTAAAAGTGGCAGTGCCATATTTGATAGCCAGTTCTTCCAGACGTTTTGCACCGATACGCACTGATGCAATAGCCGCCCATACATCGCCCAGCAGAAAGTCCGGCATACGGCTATTACACGTGATGATATCCATGACCGACTGATCAGTAACGCCTTGCCGTATCAATTTGACCGCAGGCAGACGCAGGCCTTCTTGAAAAATTTCTGTTGCATCACCTGACAAAGAACCAGGCGCCATGCCGCCAACATCGGAGTTGTGTGCAATGTTTGCAGTCCATCCAATCAGTTCGTCGCTGGCGAATACCGGCATGGCGAGCACCAGATCATTTAGATGGGTAACACCACCGTGCCAAGGGTCGTTGGTGATAAACACATCGTCGGGTTTAATGTCGTCACCGAATTTTTCAATGATAAATTGAACGCTCTTATCTAACACGCCGATAAAAGCGGGTATGCCTGCTCCAGAGGAGGCAATTTTTCCATCTGCATCGGTAATGCCAGTACCCATATCGAGCACTTCATAGATAATCGATGACATGGCAGACTTGCGCATCGCTGCAAACATTTCATCGGCTGCGGCCTGGATAGAGTTTTGAATGATTTCAAGCGTAATGGGATCGTTGCTCATGACTTGCCCTCCAGCACGATGTGTATGTTGCGAAAGGCATCGACTGATACCTGATTGTGTGGATGTACAACGATGGTAGAGCCGGTATCTTCGATGATGGCAGGGCCGGTAAACGCCATGCCGGGATGTAACTTGTTACCATCGTAAAGCGTTGCGATGTGTTTGCCGTCTAATGCGTAGTCGACCAAACGCTCACCCTTTACCGCACTGCCTGCATCACTGTCGCCGAGCTTGGCAGCTTGCATGGATAACTTACCGACTTCGGCTCTTGCCACCAGGTGAATGCCAACCATCTCCACTGGCGCATCCAGTCGATAGGTATATTCGCGTTCGAAAGTGCTACGGAAATCTTCAGCGATACTCGTTAGGCTTTCATCGGTAATTGCGTCCTGAAGCAGAACTTCGGTGATGTGTTCCTGATTTTGATAACGAAATTTTCCGTAGCGCAGAAAACTGATCCGGGATGCGTCAACACCTTCTTCTTCGAAGGTTGCTCTGGCAGTGTCTTCTGTATCGCTAAACACCTGTTCGATTTTAACGGCCGCACCTTCGGTAAGGTCGGCAAGCTGAGTGACGAAGTAGTCGCGGCGCAAGTCGGACATCATCATGCCCCAGGCTGAAAACACGGATGCCGCAGCTGGTATCAAAACTTTTTTAACCTGTAGTTCCTGCCCCAATGCAACCGCGTGCATTGCGCCGCCGCCGCCAAATGCCAGGAGAGTAAAGTCTCTGGTATCGTGTCCTCGATTCAGTGACACCAGTTTGAGTGCATTGACCATATTGTTGTTGGCGATACGGATTATGCCTTGTGCAGCTTCATCAACGCTGACACCAAGTTTTTTACCAACCTTGCTCAATGCAGCTTCTGCGGCTTGCATATCGGCCTTGATATCACCACCACAAAAATAGTCTCTATTGATTTGTCCTAACCACAGATTAGCATCGGTCGTGGTTGCATCGGTTCCGCCTTTTCCATAGGCAGCTGGGCCGGGCAATGCACCTGCAGAGTGTGGACCTACATGTAGTTTTTGAAATTCGTCTACCCAGGCAATTGATCCTCCGCCGTTGCCAATTTCAACTAAATCAACAACCGGCACCATAATGGGGTAGCCCGCCGATCGACGCGACCGTTCAATCCAGTAGTCGGTCATGATGCGCACTTCACCACCTTCAATTAACGAGCACTTGGCAGTGGTGCCACCTATATCAAGTGCCAGAATGTCCGGTTCATCAATAAGCTTACCCAGCTCTGCCGCACCCCAGAACCCTGAAGCCGGTCCGCTTTCAACCATGGTGATGGGGACCGCTGAGGTGGCCTTTAAGCTGTCGACGCCACAGTTCGATTGCATGATATACGGGCTCTTAACCAGCCCTTGTGAGCTAAGGCCATCGTCCAGTTTGTTGAGATAGCTTGCAGCTATCGGTTGCACATAGGCCGATAGTACAGCCGTATTTGAACGTTCGTACTCGCGCCATTCCCGGGTTATCTGGTGTGATGCCACCACCGCAACTTCGGGCCAGAGTTTACGCACGGCGGCCAGTAATTTTTTTTCATGATCGATGTTAGCGTATGAGTGCAACAATGAAATGGCGATAGCTTCGACACCTTCGCTGCGAAAGTTTTTCAGTATCGCAGGTAACCCAGAGAGATCTTGCGGAATCCGTTCGTCACCTTTGTATGTCATACGACCTGGTAGTTCGGCACGCAGATAGCGTGGCACAAATGGGGCAGGTTTTTCATAGTGTAAATTGAAAAAATCAGGTCGATTGCCGCGCGCGATTTCCAGTGTGTCTCGAAAGCCTTCAGTGGTAATGAGTCCAACAACCACACCTTTACGTTCAGTGAGTGCGTTTATGACCACAGTGGTGCCATGCACCATGAAGTCGACCGTTTTTGGATCAATAGCACCTTTGGCCAAAACGTTAAGTACACCGGTTTCAAAGTCAGGTGGTGTGGTATCTGTTTTTGCAGTGGTTATTTTCATACCATCGGGCAGGCTTTCTATTGCCACCAGATCAGTAAAGGTGCCACCGACATCGGTTGCAACTCGGCGGGTTGAGTCAGTCATTAGTCAGGTTCCTTGTAACAGATGCGTCGAGCAAAGATGCCAGCGCTCCGGCTTGTTTTAATGTATTTGCGGCAGTTACACGTTGGGTGGTGTAATGCCCTGCAACGTGCAAGCAGTTTAGTGTGCCGATGATTTGTCCTTTGATAACGATAGGAAGGTTCAGGCAGCTCTCGCAACCCAGTGACTGGATAAGTTCATAGTCCGGAAAAACAGCCGCAATCCCTTCAATTGAATTAGCGACAAAAATTTCGTGTCTGTCCTGTACTTGTTCAGTCCAGCTATTCTCTTGAATCGGTTTTTCGCCACTGGTAGGGTATGCATAGGGCTGGTTGCTGTAGTTGTGGCGCGCTACACCTTTCTTGCGATAAATTTCCATTAGCGTAAACAGCTTAATGCCGATGGTCTTATCAACCAGTTTTTCCAGTGCTGTAAACACGGCCGCTGGCTGAGCGTCAGCCGCCATTGCCATGGTTAAATCCATCATGGGTCTCCTTTGCAAGTTTGTTACGTAGGGTCAGCTCTGCATCATCAACGACTGGTACAGAGGCGATCAGTTGGCGTGTGTAAGCTGATTGAGGGTTGCTGAATATGTCAGTGGTGGAGCCAAGTTCCATCAGGTGGCCGGACTGGAACACGGCAACGCGGTCGGCCACATTACGTACCACAGCCAAATCATGGGTGATAAAAAGGTAAGTGAGTCCGTGCTGTGTGCGTAAGTCGTTTAATAGTCTGAGTACACGCGCCTGTACCAACACATCAAGAGCTGATGTCGGTTCATCCAATACGACTAAGCGTGGGTTGCAAGCCAGTGCGCGTGCTATACCCACACGCTGGCGCTGGCCACCAGAAAAAGTTGACGGGGCACGATGCCGCATTGCTGCATCCAGACCAACTGCTTCTAGCGCTGCTTCAACCTCTGACCATCGATTTGATTTTTCACCGATGTTAAACGTATCAAGACCGAGTCGCACTGATGCGCCAATAGTGCGTTTCGGGTTCAGCGATGACAACGGGTTTTGTTGCACTAACTGTATGGCGCGGCGTTGTTCAGTGGTGCGCTTGTTTTGCAGTAGGTTGCCATCGAAGATCAACTCTCCGGTGGTGGGCTTGAGAATGCCGAGAATCATATTGGCCAGTGTGGTTTTACCAGAACCACTTTCACCGACTATTGCGAGACATTCACCGGGAGTCACATCAATGGTTAGGTTCGATACCGCAGCAACATCACCTGCTGGTGATTTATACGTTTTTGATAATTTCTTTAGTGACAGTAGCGTCATCCCGCACCACCATGGCTGATGCGCGGGGCAAGAAAAGCATCGCTTACTTCAGGTACTTCAGGCAGACCAGAGCCGACAATACGCGGCACGGCATCCATCAATGCCTGCGTATAGGCGTGCAAGGGGTTAGCGAAAATAGCGGCAGTCGGCCCGTCTTCAACAATGCGACCCTGATAGATGACATACACCCTGTCTGCGAACTCCCGAACAACACCAAGATTATGCGAAATCAATAAAACCGCTGTGCCGTAATCGGCAACGAGTTCGCGCATCAACGTCAGTGTCTGGGCCTGCACGGATACATCAAGAGCAGTACCGGGCTCGTCTGCGAGTAACAAGCTTGGTTGATTTGACAGCGCCATGGCAATCATCACTCGCTGATTCATGCCGCCGGATAGCTGAAATGGGTAAGCCGACAAAACTCGTTGTGGATCGGGTATGGATACATCATTTAATAATTGAGTAGCGCGCTGGTCGCATTGTGCTTGTGACAGGTTTTTATTACTGCGACGCAGTACTTCAGTAAACTGATGGCCAATAGTGAAGACCGGATTTAATGATGAGGTGGGATCTTGAAATATCATTGACATTTCGATGCCACGTAGCGCTGCATGTTGTTTGCGCGAAAGCGATGTGGTGTCAGTGCCATTGAAGCTGACATCACCACTGATTTTTGCGCTGCGAATTTCCTGCAACAGTCCAAGAACAATACGGGCTGTTACCGATTTTCCGGAACCGCTTTCACCTACCAGCGCGACTTTTTCACCGGCATTAATAAAAAGATCAATACCGTGCAAAACGTCAACCTTGTGACCCATGGATTTAAAGCTGAGTTTCAAATTTTGTATGTCGAGAATTGGAGTCATTCATCCACCTCCAGTATTTCGCGCAAGCCGTCACCGAGCAGGTTAAAGCCAAACACGGCAACGAGAATGGCAAGACCAGGAAACACTGTCAGCCACCAGCTATCGGGTAGATAACGTGCACCTTCAGCAACCATAGAACCCAGGTCCGGGGTGGGTGGTTGCACACCTAAACCCAGGAATGACAACGACGATGCGATGATGATGACAAAGCCCATGTCCAGAGTCATTTTGGTCACAATAGCCGGCAGACAATTAGGCAGTATTTCCCTGAAGGCAATATGTGGTGTACCGGCTCCCATAACCTCGGCTGCAAGCACATAACCTTCTTCACGTTCAGCGCGCGCAATAGAGTAGACCAGCCGTGCATACCATGGCCACCACATCACTGTGACTGCCAGCATCGCGTTCGTTAACGTGGGTTCCAATACGCCCATCATTGCAATGGCCAGTACTAACGGTGGGATAGACAAAAAGACATCAACAATACGCATCAACACAGCACCGACCCAGCCGCCAACATAGCCTGCCAGTAATCCGATGGCAGTGCCCACGGGTGCTGCAATGGCCAGCACTACAACCCCAAGCGTTAAGCTGATGCGGAAAGCGTACAGAATACGACTGAAAATATCTCGTCCGACTAAATCGGTACCCATCCAGTTGCGCGCGTTAGGAGCTTTGTTGGCATAAGCAAAATCAACTATCGCACCATTGTGAGTGGGATACGGTGCCAGCAGAGGTGCGAAGGTAGCTGCCAGTATAATGATTGAAACCAATAGCAAGCCGATCAGCGACATCGGATTAGCTGCCAGTATGCGTAACGCGCGTATCACGCAGAACCTCTTGCAGAGTGGCGAATCCGTGGATTGAGAAAGGCGATCATCATGTCGACAATGATATTGACGATCAGAAACGTGATAGCGATGATCAGTACGGTGCCCATAATGGCGTTTAAATCTTTACGCAATATAACTGCAACGCCATAACGTGACAGACCCGGCCAGGCAAACACCGCTTCAACCAGAAACGCATTACCCAGCATGGCAGCGAAGTCTAAGCCAATGATGGTCAGTGATGGAATCAGCGAAGGTTTAAAGGCATAGCTGCGTGCAATTTTTGAAGGAAAAAAACCATAAGCCTGCGCCATTTCAATGTACGGTTTCTTATAGGTTTCCACCATGTTGGCGCGGGTTAGTCGTGCAGCCTGCCCAATACCCGAAAGTGATAATGCTATAGCCGGTAGTATTAGATGATGGATGACGTCAACAAACGCTTCGAGGTTGCCAGCTAACAACGTGTCTACAGTGAGAAAGCCGGTAACACGAGTAATTTCAAACGAGTCTGTTATTCGGCCCGCTATGGGAAACAGCGGCAGATAAAAGGCGAACAGCAACATCAAAATAACGGCCCACACAAAGCCGGGTGCAGATACTGTGAGCAGGGCAAGTACGCGAATAAGATGATCTGGCCAGCGTTCGCGATAGCGCGCCGCCAGCATACCCAGTGGCAAACCCACTGCGATCATAATCAAGCCGGCAAGCAAGACCAGCTCCAAAGTCGCCGGAAGAAACTGTGCAATGTCTTTTGTGACTGGCCGATTGGTGTAGAGCGATATACCCAAGTCACCGCGACTCACATCAGCTATAAAATGACCGTATTGCACTGGCAATGATTCGTCCAGATGCATTGCTGTGCGTAATTTGGCGATTTGTTCGGTAGTGGCGTTTGGGCCTAGTGCAATGCGCGCCGGATCACCTGGTATCACGCGCGCGATCGCAAATATCAACATCGATACGCCGATTAAGACGACAAAGGAAATTCCCAGTCGCCGTAATAACAAATGAATTACAGCGGGCATGAGTGGGACTCAAAGTGAAATTTAAAAATGTGGTGTGTGCCAGGCAACGCAGCCTGGCACACGCTTTACCCTTGGGTTTTACTCAGTCATTTCCATCAGTCGAAAACTGAATCCCAAGCCATCGAGTCCAAATGCTTTGTCAGGATCACTTAGAGCCGGCACACTGACCCGGTTGGACGCAGCAAAGACTGATTGTCGATCAAATCCATAAATAGTTGGCGCGATCTCAAGCAACCTTGTGTTCAATGATTTGTACGCAGCTTCTCGCCCGGCGTCGTTACTGGCTGTTCTTCCTGCTTCTAAATACTCATCAACTTTGGCATCATTCAAGTACTCAGGTGACTGCCATGTGCCTGGTGTCGAAGAGTGGTACATGCCGTAAAGCAAAGTATCCGGATCACCAGTGACGGCGTTTACGAATAATTGACTAATATGCGGTGTATTTTCCGGTGAGGACACTTGCTCGGCAAACAATGCCCAAGGTAGCTTTTTGATTTCAGATTTAATACCCAGTTGAGTGAAGTTAGATTGCATTAGCAGGGCAAAGCGTTCTTCTAACGGTACCTCTGCAATCCAGCTGACTTCGATATTCATATCGGCAGCATCGTGCTTACATGCAGCCAGATACTCTTTGGCTTTTTCCATATCTTGTGCCATGACCATGTCTGAGCCATTGGCTCCAAACATGCCTACAGGGATTGCACCAGTAGCAGGGCTACCGGCAGACACGCTATCGTTAATCGCAATCATTTTAACGGCCGTGCCATAGTCAAAGGCATGACTTAAGGCTAATCGACAGTTGACATCATCCAGTGGTGCTTTAGTGGTATTCATTTTAAAATAAAACGCACCAGTGCCGTTCTCAGTGAGCAACTGACTACCGTCTTTAGCCAGTGCCTGTACAACTTCTGGTGGTAGCCACTGACTGGCAATGTCATGTTCACCCTGAGCGATGAGCGTTCGTACCGTGGCAGCTTCAAGGCCATAGCGCATGCGTACAGTATCTGGCGCAGCATCCGGCACGCTCAGAAAGTAGCTGTCTGATTTTGACATCACTGTTTCTTCCTGAGGGTTGTGTGACTTCACACTATAAGCGCCCGAACCCGCTCCATTGGCGGACAGGAATTCTTCACCCCATTCGGTATCAGAACTGGCCTTCACATGCGCCATATCCACGATTGGTAAACGCACCAATGAAGCAATAAAAGGTGCGTACGGTTTTTCAAGCGTAAAGCGTACCGTGGTATCGTCAACAGCCTCTGCGGAAACGCCTGCAAACAAGTAAGACAAACCTGCACCAAGCGCTTGCATACGCTCTATTGAATACACCACATCAGCTGCGGTCATCGCGTTACCTGACTGGAATTTAACATCATCACGTAGCTTGACTGTATAGGTCGCGCCGTCGACTTCCCAACTGGCAGCCAGGTGTGGCACATGACCCGGGCCACCTTGTTGCGGTAATACCAGTGTGTCATAGACGTTAAACATTAAAATGCTATCGGCATAGTCAGACGCTTTGGCCGGGTCTAGCTCACCAACCGCCACTTCATCAATTCGTAAAACGGTTTCAGCAAAGGCGGGTGTTGCGAGTAGGGTGGCTGCACAAAGTGCTGACGCAAATGCGGTCTTGTTTATCATGAGATTGTTTTTCCTGTAGGTTTATTAAGCGCCTTTATGTTGGCGTTTTCTTTATGGATGGGAGGAGGCGCATCACCGAAAACATCCATCGTGCCGCACCATAAAATCGATGCGGAGCTGGTGGTGTGGTTCCAGGTTGAGTGCACTCGACGGCTGTTGAAATGGATGGAATCACCTTGACTCAGAATTTCTACTGCACCTTCAATCTCGACAGTAATTTCGCCACTAATGACGTAGAACATCTCTTCTCCGCGATGGCTTATAGGCTCTGCGCGATGTCCTGGAGGTTCATGGACAATGACCGAATGCAACTGTGAGTCAGGGAATATGGTTGATAACCGTTCGTATGACACGTCAGCACCCGGAACGGAGTAAGCGTGTCGGCTGGCAGTATGTGTTGACTGGCCGGCTGAGGGCGGCTGTTGTAAAAAGTCGCTGATGTCAGCCTGCAACGCTTCGGCCAGCGACACCAGCGAGCCAAGAGAGGGCGTAGTAATACCGCGTTCGACCTGACTGATAAATCCGACTGACAGACCCGTCGCGTCAGCCACACTTTGCATGGTTAGATTGAGCTCTTTGCGCCGAGCCCGCAGGGCTTTATCCAGGTCTTTGGGTGCCGCATCGGGTTGCCTGCGATTTTTTAGCATGACTAAAAATACGGTGCTCTGACTTGGTTTGTCAACCACTTTATTAGTCTGACTAAAAAAATGATTCGCTTGAGATAGGGTGATTAAGTCAGGGCATTTGCAACTGCCTTAAATTTGCTCCTTAAATAGTGCTTGCAGCAGCCGGTCCCGATTTTCTAAGTATTTCTGATAAATCAAGTTATAAGCCTTTCATCAAAAACATTAGGTTTCATGCACTTACATTAGAGAGGCTCTTGATCTTCGGCCTCGTAAAGACCGTCATTCCCGATAAATAAACAAAATTAAGCTGGGTGTTCAGTAGTGTTGTTTTTATTGGAACGTTCCAGTATAGTATTTGGAACGTTCCAATTATTTTGCTGAGATGACAATGCATTGGATATTAGTGGGTGGTAGCACAGTGGCATCGGAATTCATGATCCACGCTGTTCGTGCTCAAGCGGATTGCGATGTGACCTGGTTGGTCAGTGGGTCATCTGAGCATGCTGCTCGTTATTCCAGCGGACACAAAATTGCTCGGTTCACATCATCGATCGAAGAAGCTCTCAGTGACAACAGTGTGTCCTGTGTATACATCTCTTCTACTAATGAGAAGCACTTTTCACAGGCCATGGCGGCTATTGCTGCAGGTAAGCATGTCCTTTGTGAAAAACCACTTGCCTTAACCATGGACGAAGCTCGACAAATGGTTGCCGCCGCACAACAAGCTGATTTAGTATTCGGAACAAACCATCATTTGAGGTGCTCAGGGTCGCATCGCAAAATTCGAGAAATGATTTCTAACGGCGAAATTGGTCGTGTTTTGTCTGTGCGAGTTCACCACGCTGTTCATCTACCAAAGCATCTTCAGGCTTGGCGCATCAATGATGTCAGCGCAGGTGGAGGTGTTATCTCGGATATAACCGTGCACAACGCCGATGTTGTTCGATTTCTATTGGTTGAAGACCCTGTTGAGGTAGTGGCACAAAGCGAAATGTCGGGCATGGGAGCAGGGGTTGAAGATTCTTGTATGTCAGTTTGGCGTATGCCCTCTGGTGCGATGGTGATGTCGCATGAAAGCTTTACTCACCCGTTTGCTGGAACAGGTTTGGAAATACACGGTACGGGGGGTTCAATCGTGGCAACTGGCGTAATGACACAGCAGCCTGTCGGTTCTATAAGCCTGCGCAATGCTGATGGCGAGAGGCTGATACCGTTTTCTGATCATTCGCTATACGCGCAAGGTGTAGCTGATTTTATTTCCGCTGTTCATGGCAGAGGATCTGTCGCGGCAAGTGGGTCCGACGGTCTCAAGTCGCTCGCTGTTGCCCTGGCAGTACGTAAGGCTGCACAGAAAGGTCAATCGATTAGTGTGAAATATGAGTAAACCAATGAGTAAAGTGATTGATGTCAGCGATGCGGTTAAACGTATTCCTGATAATGCTGTTGTTTCCGTTTCATCTTCCTCCGCACTTGGTTGTCCTGATGCCGTGCTAAAGGCTATTGGCGAACGCTTCGAAAAAGACGGTCACCCTTGCGGCATTACTTCACTGAATCCAATTGCAGCCGGTGATGTTTATGGTGTGAATGGAATCGATCACATTGCCAAAGATGGTCTTTTGGAGCGCATCCTCGCAGGATCTTATCCTTCCGGTCCATCAAGTGTTCCAATGCCTGCGATATGGAAGATGGTCGTTGAAGATCGAGTAGCCGCTTATAACGTACCTTCTGGCATTTTGTTCGACATGCATCGCGAGGCTGCTGCTCACAAACCAGGTGTATTAACCAAGGTTGGTATGGATACCTTTGTTGATCCTCAGCGCGAGGGCTGTGCAATGAACAAAAAGGGCGCACAGAAGCCGATCGTAAAGCGCGTGAAGTTTGCTGATGAGACATGGCTGCATTTTCCAAACATTACTCCCAATGTTGCGATCATTCGCGCCACCACCGCAGATGAAAGAGGCAATCTAACTTATGAGCATGAAGGTGCTTATCTCGGTGGTCTCGAGCAGGCAATTTGCGTGCGTAACAACGGAGGATTGGTCATTGCGCAGGTTAAAAGAGTCACGTCTACCGGCAGTCTGCGTCCACAAGAGGTGCACGTACCTGGCAATCTTGTTGACTACGTAGTGGTTGATCCGAGTCAAAAACAAACAACCGAAACAACATACGACCCGGCAATATCGGGTGAAATTATGCGTCCGTGGGACAGCTTTACGCTGCCTGAACACGGTGTTGAAAAGATTATCGCTCGGCGCGCCTCGCTTGAGTTGCGTCATGGCATGACGGCAAACCTGGGCTTTGGAATTAGTGCTTTGGTGCCACGTATTCTGCTTGAAGAAGGTCATCCCGATGCAGTTACCTGGGCCATCGAGCAAGGAGCGGTTGGAGGTGTGCCATTGACAGGATTTGCTTTTGGCTGTGCTTCAAATGCAGATGCCTTTTTACCTGCGCCTCAGCAATTTATTTATTTTCAAGGTGCGGGGTTCGATATTTCATTTTTATCGTTCCTCGAGATCGATGTTGAAGGCAATGTGAACGTATCAAAGTTGGGTAAAAAGCCTTATTTGACTGCTGGTTGCGGTGGCTTCGTAGACATTACTTCTCGTGCCAGGAGTATTGTATTTTCAGGCTGGTTTGAAGCTGGGGCCAAAGTCGAATTTAACGATGATGGAATTAATATCGTCGAACCTGGCAAGTTCGTAAAAGTCGTCGACAAAGTCGAACATGTCACTTTCTCGGGTAGTCGTGCCTTGGAGCAAGGGCAAAGAGTTATTTATGTTACCGAGCGCTGCGTAATGAAGTTGACTGAAAAAGGTTTGGTAGCGATCGAGGTCATGCCAGGCATCGATCCGCAAAAGCATATTGTTGATGCATCCAATGGACGAATTAGTCTTGCTGATGATTTAAAGCTCACGTCAACGTCCTTGTTAGTTAACACGCCATTTGGTCTAACGCTATGAGTCAGGTTTTTTGTAGCTTTGAAGACAATGCTGCTGTGCTAACACTTTCAAATGAAAGCAAGTTGAATGCGCTAACTACAGGAATGCTTACGCAAATCAATGACTATCTGGTCGAGATTGAACGTAACCCTGGTGTACGTGCCCTCATAGTAACTGGGTCTGGAAAAAAAGCGTTTTGTTGCGGAGCAGATATTTCAGAATGGGGCTCGTTAAGCGCAGCCGATTTCTCGCGCTATTGGGTTCGTGACGGGCATCGTGTTTTTGATCGATTGGCTCGCTTTAACAGACCCACATTGTGCGCTATGAACGGGCATGCTTTTGGAGGCGGTCTGGAGCTTGCGGCTTGTTGCGACATACGCATTGTGTCTACCAGCAGCACGCTTGCACTTCCAGAAGCAAAAGTGGGCATCGTGCCGGGTTGGTCAGGCACTCAACGTCTTGCTCGCCTGATACCCGAGTCTGTCTTAAAAGAGATTGTTTTGTTTGGACGTCGAATAGATGCGGACAGGGCTTACTCATTGGGTTTTGCCGCTGAGATTTCAATCAGTCCACTCGAGACTGCAAAGCAAATTGTATCAGATCTAAAAAACATATCGTTACGCTCTAACGAGTTAGCCAAGGCGATGATTCATGGTGCTGTTGGTGAAGATAGTGCCGCTGCAATCGAAATCCTTGGCAGTGCTGCCGCTGCTGAAAGTCTTGACTGTGACGAGGGTGTGAAAGCCTTTCTTGATAAGCGGCCCCCAGAATTTACAGGAAACTAAGTTGATGTCCGAACTGACAATAAGTGATGTTGTAGAGGTCGCACAAACAGCACCGTTCGTTGGAAGACACTTGATTAATGGTGAGTGGGTAGCTGGGTCTGAAACATTCGAACGTATTTCTCCGTCACATAATTTTGTTGTAAGTATTTCAGCCAAAGGAACCGCTAGTGAAACTGAGCAAGCAGTAACGGCGGCACGGCAAGCTTTTGCGAGTGGTTCATGGAGCCGGTTATCTGGCAAACAGAGAGCAACATTCTTGCTGAAGGTTGCCGATTTAATTGATGCCAATGTTGAACGAATTGCTGTTCAAGAGACACTGGAAAGCGGTAAGCCGATTACTCAGTCACGTGGTGAGGTTGGTGGTGCTTCCGATCTTTGGCGCTACGCTGCATCCCTTGCGCGAACTGGTCATGGTGATAGTCACAACAGCCTGGGTGAAGATATGCTCGGCGTCGTTGTAAAGGAACCCATTGGCGTTGTTTCCGTCATAACACCGTGGAACTTTCCATTTTGGATTCTGAGCCAGAAACTGCCTTTTGCGCTGGCCGCCGGTTGCACGGTAATAGTAAAACCATCTGAAATGACGCCGTCATCAACCGTCATGCTTGGTGAACTGCTTTTGGAAGCAGGGCTACCAGCAGGTGTGTGCAATATCGTTTTAGGCCACGGTCAGCCTGTCGGTAGCTTGATGGCAGTGCATAAAGAAGTTGACATGGTGTCGTTTACGGGCTCAACCGCTGTTGGCAAACTAATAACACAAGCTGGTTCGAATAACTTAAAAAAGGTGGCATTGGAGCTCGGTGGCAAGAATCCGCAGGTTATTTTTCCGGATGCAGATCTTGAGAGCGCGGCAGATGCAGTTGTTTTTGGTGTCTATTTCAATGTCGGACAATGTTGCAATTCATCAAGCCGCATCATCGTACATGAGGATATCGCTGATACTTTTGTACAGCGTGTTATCGAACTGTCAAAGCAAGTTAAGTTTGGCGACCCGATGAATCCAGACACTCAGGTTGGTGCGATCGTAACCAATGAACATAATGAAAAAATTCACGAGTATGTGCAGGCGGCCATTAAAGCTGGCGCTTCTCTTAAGCTGGGTGGAGAAAAATTATCCGTGGATGGACTCGGTAATCAGTTTTATCAACCAACTGTGATTAGCGATGTTACCCCTGATATGGACATAGCGCGTGATGAGGTCTTTGGTCCCGTACTTAGCGTGCTGACCTTTCGCACCTTAAGCGAAGCCATAGCCTTGGTTAACGACAGTGAGTTTGGTTTATCCGCAGGTGTTTGGAGTGAAAATGTGCACACGTGTATTGAATTTTCACGAAAAGTCGAGGCAGGCACGGTCTGGACTAATACCTGGATGGATGGCTATCCAGAGCTTGCCTTTGGGGGTGTTAAACAATCGGGTCAGGGACGAGAAATTGGCCAATACGGATATGAAGAGTTTCTTGAGGTGAAATCCATACTCATGCGCATTGGGCGCAGCCGAGCACCTTGGGTTCAACAGCGCGCATAGCGCGTGCTTAATTTTTTTTATTTCAATCGCAAATTTGGAGGAGTTTCTTGATGCGTAAGTTTCTAAAAACAAATATAGCCATGGCTATCATGGTTACCGCAGCTTCTGCTCATGCAGAAGATGTTGAGGTTCTTCATTGGTGGACATCAGGTGGTGAAGCAGCCGCACTGAATGTTCTCAAAGATGATCTTGAAGGCCAGGGTATCGGCTGGACCGACATGCCAGTTGCAGGCGGTGGCGGTGAGCAGGCGATGACAGTTCTGCGAGCCCGAGTTACTGCCGGGAATGCACCGACCGCTGTTCAAGGCTTGGGCTTCGATATTATTGACTGGGCTAAACAAGGTTCATTGGCAAATCTTAATCAGGTGGCAGCAAGCGAAAACTGGGACAACGTTGTGCCAGAAGCCCTGCAGCAGTTTGCGAAAGTTGATGGCAAGTGGGTTTCTGCGCCAGTCAACGTCCACTCGACGAACTGGATTTGGGCTAATAAATCTGTGCTCGATGCGAATAACATCAAAGTGCCAGGTACATGGGAAGAGTTTACTGCTGCGCTGGATACATTAAAGGCGGCCGGTATTACTCCTATAGCTCACGGCGGTCAGCCTTGGCAGGAAGCAACCGTGTTTGACGGTGTTTCTATGTCTGTGCTGGGTCCTGATAAATACAAAGCAGCATTCGTCGATCTGGACGAAGGTGTATTAGGTGGCGCTGAAATGAAGGAAGCGTTTGATCGCATGGCCGTGATACGTGCCAATGTCGATGATAACTTTTCCGGACGTGACTGGAACCTTGCTACCGCTATGGTCATCAATGGTGATGCTGGTTTCCAGATGATGGGTGACTGGGCGAAGGGTGAATTTCTGAATGCGGACAAGGTACCAGGTGAAGATTTTCTTTGCTTTCGATTTCCAGGCACCTCAGAGCAAGTCATTTTCAATGCTGATCAATTTATGATGTTCGATCAAGGTGGCGACGTGTCGACTGAGCAAGCGGCTCTGGCCTCTGCAATTCTGTCACCGTCTTTTCAATCGGCTTTTAACGTTGTCAAGGGTTCAGTTCCTGCCAGGACAGACGTTTCAGATGAAGCGTTTGATGATTGCGGTAAAAAAGGGATTGCAGACTTGGCCGCCGCGGCAAAGTCAGGAAATCTGTTTGGTTCTATGGCTCACGGACATGCTAACCCTGCTAGCGTGAAGAACGCTATATACGACGTCGTCACCGCTCACTTCAATGGTGAATATGACAGTGAGACTGCTGTTTTGGAACTTGTAGATGCAGTTTCAATAGCCAAGTAATTCCACCTGGATGGGGTGGTTCCGATCACCCTGTCCAAAAGGTAGAAAATTTAAAGTATTCGGAGTATAGAAAAGTTGACAAACATAGACTTTAAAACACGACTTCAACAATGGTTGCCAAAGCTGGTCTTGTCTCCATCGCTGGTGCTGGTGTTGGTGTTTGTCTATGGTTTTATCGCTTTCTCGGTGTATTTGTCATTTACAGACAGCCGATTGCTACCCTCTTATGGATTGGTGGGTTGGGAGAACTACTCAAAACTCTGGCGGCTTAGTCATTGGAAAACGTCGTTAACTAACATGGGTATATTTGCTCTTTTGTATATTGGTATCTGTACGTTCATTGGTCTTGGTTTGGCGATATTTTTAGACCAGAAAATTCGTGCTGAAGGAGTGTTGCGTACAATTTATCTATACCCGATGGCCCTGAGTTTTATCGTAACCGGTACTGCGTGGAAATGGTTTCTAGACCCAGGTATTGGTTTAGAGAATGTTATGCAGGGTTGGGGTTGGACGAGCTTCGAGTTCGATTGGATTAAAGATAGAAACTACGCAATCTATACGGTGGTATTGGCTGCTGTTTGGCAAACCAGCGGTTTTGTTATGGCTATGTTTCTCGCTGGATTGCGTGGTATCGACAACGAAATATTGAAGGCTGCCCAGATGGATGGGGCTTCAAATTGGAATTTATACCGGCGCATCATCATCCCTCAGTTGAGACCGGCGTTCTTATCGGCATTCGTGATACTGAGCCATCTAGCGATCAAAACATTTGATCTGGTTATTGCACTGACCGGTGGTGGCCCAGGTCGGGCAACTGAACTCCCGGCAACATTTATGTACTCGTACACCTTCTCTCGTAATCAAATGGGGATTGGAGCAGCCTCGGCCACAATCATGCTAATGACCATAGCAGCCATTATGATTCCTTATTTATATGCAGAATTGCGGGAGGAAAAGTAATGGTTGCTGCAACGCAAGATACCGCTATTCGAACTGGACGCAGCGTTCGCACACTTATTTATTTAGTGCTACTGCTATTCGGCTTGTTCTACCTGTTACCGCTGTATGTCATGTTGGTTAATTCAGTTAAACCACTCAATGAGATTACCGGTGGTGGAATGATGAATCTACCGCAAGCGTTTACGCTTGAACCGTGGGCTAAAGCATGGTCATCTGCGCAAATTGGTATTGACCCCACTGGTTTGTCTCCATACTTCTGGAATTCAATAAAAATGGTTGTCCCAGCAGTTGTGATCTCGACCATTCTTGGTGCGCTTAATGGTTATGTGCTGACGAAATGGCGGTTTAGATACGACAAGATTCTGTTCGGGTTAATGCTGTTTGCGTGCTTTATTCCATTTCAAATCGTATTGATACCGATGGCTCGTATGTTGGGTTTGATGGGAATTGCCGGTTCAACCAGTGGCTTGGCTCTGGTGCATATAGTTTATGGTCTCGGATTTACAACGTTGTATTTTCGCAATTATTACGCTGTTTTTCCTACCGAATTAGTAAAAGCTGCGCAAATTGACGGCGCTGGTTTTTTTCAGATATTTTGGCGGATTTTGCTTCCGTCGTCAGGCCCGATAGCGGTGGTGTCGATCATTTGGCAATTTACCAATATCTGGAATGATTTTTTGTTTGGCGCTTCGTTTGCTGACGCAAATAGCCAGCCGATGACCGTTGCACTTAACAATTTAGTGCAGGCTTCACATGGTGTGAAAGAGTATAACGTGCATTTCGCCGGTGCCATTCTCGCTGCGCTTCCAACTCTTCTTGTATACGTCGTTGCAGGTCGATACTTTGTTCGCGGTCTTATGGCCGGCTCTGTTAAAGGATAGAAGTTATGGGATTTCTGGATATTGATAACACGACAAAATCTTATGGCTCGCTCGAAGTTTTACATAAGGTTGATATTTCGATTGAAGAGGGTGAGTTTCTGGTACTTGTAGGTCCATCTGGCTGCGGCAAATCGACATTGTTGAATATGATTGCAGGCCTTGAAGAAATCACCAGTGGTGAGATTCGAATAAAAGATTCTGTGATGAACGGGGTGCACCCATCCCGGCGTAACATTGCCATGGTATTTCAATCTTATGCGCTCTATCCCAACATGACAGTGGGTAAAAACATTACCTTTGGGCTCGAGATGCATGGCACTCCGAAAGCTGAACGCGAAAAGGCGATGAAAGATGTCGCTGGTTTGTTGCAGATTGAGCCGCTACTCGACCGAAAACCTGGTGCGCTCTCCGGTGGCCAGCGACAACGTGTCGCGATGGGGCGCGCACTGGTTCGCAATCCAGATGTATTTCTTTTCGATGAGCCACTATCAAACCTTGACGCAAAATTGCGTGTCGATATGCGTACCGAGATAAAAAAGTTACATCAGAAACTTGGAACAACGATTGTTTATGTAACGCATGATCAAATCGAAGCCATGACACTGTCTACTCGTATAGCCGTTATGAACGGCGGTTATGTGCAACAGCTTGGAACACCTCAAGAAATCTATGACAACCCAGCTAATCTATTTGTTGCTACGTTCATGGGCTCACCGGCAATGAACGTTGTACCAGCCACCGTTGCTGTAGAGCACGACAAGCCTGTGGCCTGTGTGACATTGCATGATGGCTCAATGGTATCGCTGCAACTTAGTCAAGAGAATCTCAGTGCGTGGGACGGTAAACAAATTATGTTGGGTATACGTCCTGAGAATATTACTGACGAAGATGGCGCTGATCGAAATTCAGCTAACGTGGTTAAGCTAACCAATCGTATCATCGTTACAGAACCTGCGGGCTCAGACACATTTGTCACTACGAGTTTAGGCGGTAAAGATGTGATCGCGCGTATGCGCTCAGATGCGGATGTTCAGCCGGGGAAAGATTTTCAATTTGCTGTAAATATGGATAAAGCGGTCGTATTCGATCCAGAAACTCAAACGCGTATCACTAGTGAATGATACAGCCAGACATCATCATTATTGGTTCCGGCATGGGCGGCGCAACGCTTGCGGCGTCACTGGCTCCCACTGGCCGGCGAATTCTAATTTTGGAGCGGGGTGAGTATTTGCTTCCTACTGCACATGATCGGGATGCTAACGCTATTTTCAGAGACGGTGTGTTCCGGCCAGCTGAATCCTGGCTTGATGCGCAAGACAAACCGTTTAGTCCGGGCAATTATTACAACGTAGGTGGTAATTCCAAGTTCTATGGTGCTGCACTTATACGATACCGCCGTGAAGATTTTTCACCCGTTCGACATTTGGGTGGTTGGACCCCAGGGTGGCCGATATCTTACGAAGACATTGAAGCGGACTATCAGGCGGCTGAAACACTTTACGCCGTAAGGGGCAACCCAGCAGAAGATCCAAGCGAGCCCTGGCATTCGGGCCTTTATCCATATAACCCGGTGGCTGATGAATCTGATATTGCCAATTTACGCATTCGTTTAAAGGCTGCCGGATTACACCCTTCTTCGTTGCCACTGGGCGTTGATATTGATCGCTGGCTTAGCGCTGGTCAGACTGCATGGGACGCTTACCCGAATACCTGCGGCGGAAAAATGGACGCTGAAACGTGTGCACTTCAAGCAGCGCTTGCGCATGAGCATGTAACGCTTAAAACGGATTGTCGCGTCGTTGCACTTGGCTGTAGTCGTGATGCACAGGTGAATAAGGTTGTTTGCAGTATTGAGGGCAAGACGCAGCACCTGTCGGCACCGATAGTTGTGCTTGCTGCAGGCGCGGTGCAATCCGCTGCACTGCTTCTGGGTTCTGCAAGTAACGAATACTCTAATGGAATCGCAAATAGCTCTGATCAGGTTGGTCGCAATTTTATGAATCACAATTGTTCTGCGATATTAGCCATTAATCCTTTGCGGCGTAATCGAGCTGTGTATCAAAAAACTCTCATGTTAAACGATTTCTATTTGGGTCAGGAAAACGGGGATGCCCCATTGGGTAACATTCAATTACTAGGCAAAATCACCGGTCCAATACTGAGTGCTAACTCAAAATTACCTGCGTGGTTAGCAAAGCAGATCGCTGCGCGGAGCACTGATTTCTATGCCATGTCAGAAGACTTACCGAATGCTAACAGCCGGGTAACGCTTAAAGATGGGCAAATCAAGCTCGATTGGCGACGTTCTAATTGGGACGCACACTTGCAACTTGTGCGCAAATTAAAACGGGTGTTGCGAAGAGTGGGGTTTCCGTTAGTTCTCTCCCAGACGTTCGATCGGCAAACGCCATCACACCAATGTGGAACCGCAAAGATGGGGCCTGACCCAAGGTCGAGCGTTGTGGATACTTTTTGTCGATCCCATGATCATAAAAACCTTTTTATCGTAGATGCTTCTGTGTTGCCGACGTCTGCGGCGGTTAACCCCGCGTTGACGGTGGCAGCTTTGGCGCTAAGAGCGGGTCGGCATATACAGCAACAGGAGTTCGCGGCATGAGTGGAGTAGCATTGGTCACAGGTGGTCAGCAGGGTATCGGTCTGGGTATTGTAAAAGAATTAGTCGATGCTGACTTTCAAGTAGCCATAGCGTCACATTCAGATGCAGCTGATCCCAAAGTGCAAGAAGTGCTCGAAACCTTGGGTGGCAGAGTGCGTTATTTTCAACACGACGTAAGTTCCATAGAGAGGGTGCCTGCTTTAATTGATCAAATTGAGGCTGATGTAGGAACGGTTACAACGTTGGTCAGTAATGCGGGAGTGGGTGCACCCAAGCGCGGTGATCTGTTAGATCTCGAGCCAGACAATTTTGATTTTGTCATGAACATTAATTTGCGTGGTGCGTTTTTTCTTGCACAAGAGGTAGCGCGTCGCATGATATTGCTTGAACAAGATATTTATCGATCGATAATTTTTGTCACGTCGGTCAGTGCGTCAATGGTATCAACTGACCGATCGGAGTACTGCATTTCCAAGGCAGGAGCCGCCATGATGAGTCAGCTATTTTCAGTCCGGCTTGCGTCACATGGAGTTGGTGTTTTCGAATTGCGTCCAGGGGTCATTGCAACCGAAATGACAATGGGTGTTAAAGATAAATACACGCATCTGATTGAGCAAGGATTGGTTCCGGCTGGGCGCTGGGGTTACCCGCGCGATATTGGAGAAATCGTCGTACCACTTGCTAAGGGACAGTTGAGCTTTGCTACCGGTGCAGTCATACCCGTTGATGGTGGCTTATCAATTTCCAGATTGTGAGCGAATTAGATGAATAGTAGATTCGATTTTATTGTCATTGGAGGTGGTTCAGCAGGATGTGTTGTAGCATCAAGATTATCTGAAATTTCTGATGCCACAGTCCTTTTGCTTGAAGCTGGTGGTAGCGACCGCCATCCTTTTTTTCATGTTCCGGCAGGGTTTGCCAAAATGACCAAGGGTATCGGTTCATGGGGCTGGCAAACAACACCCCAGCAATCGATGCAAAACAAGGTCTTCAATTACACTCAGGCTAAAGTGATTGGCGGAGGCTCCGCGATCAATGCACAGATCTATACTCGCGGGGCGGCTCAGGATTACGACGAGTGGTGCCGAGGGGGCTGTGAAGGATGGAGTTACGATGATGTACTTCCGTATTTTAAGAAGTCAGAAGACAACGACACTTACAATGGAAAGTTTCATGGAAAGGGTGGTTTACTCGGTGTATCGATGCCCGCTGCGCCATTGCCTATCTGTGATGCGTTTATCGAGGCAGCAGCTCAGCATGGTATTCCAAAAACCGTGGATGTTAATGGCGAAAAGCCTGATGGTGCAGGCTATTATCAGCTTACTCAGAGAAACGCTCGGCGCTCATCGACCGCAATGGCTTTTCTTGCTCCGGCTACAACACGTAAAAATCTGACGGTAAAGAAAAATGCGCCAGTCCGTCGTATCATCGTGCAGCATGGTCGCGCAACGGGTGTAGAGTTGCTCGATGGCACACCTATTACCGCTGAGCGTGAAGTCATACTCTCATCAGGGGCAATAGGTTCACCTCGATTGTTGCAGCTTTCAGGCATAGGTCCGGCAGATCATCTAAGCAGTATTGGCGTTGATGTCGTCTTTGATCAACCCAGTGTTGGAAAAAACCTCCAAGACCACCTTGATCTGTACGCCATTTGTGAAGTTTCCGGACCTCACACATATGATCGCTATGCGCAACCACACTTATCAGTGCTTGCCGGTTTGCAGTATCTTTTTACCCGAAAGGGCCCAGTTGCATCGAGCCTATTTGAAACTGGTGGTTTCTGGTATGCAGATGAAAATGCCAGGTCACCTGATATACAAATGCATCTTGGTTTGGGAACTGGGATAGAAGCGGGAGTGGAAGCTATGGCCAATGGCGGCGTTACACTCAATGCGTGTCATCTACGTCCGCAATCTCGAGGCACTGTTCGTCTGCAAAGCAGCAATCCGGCTGATATGCCGCTGATCAATCCAAACTATTTGTCCGAACCATACGATCGAAGAATGTCAATTCGTGGTTTAAAGCTTGTGCAGGACATACTCTCTCAGAGTGCTCTAAAGCCATTTATTCTTGCCGAACGCTTACCCGGTCCCGATGTGAAAACAGACGAGGATTATTTTGATTTTATTTGCTCGCACTCGAAAACTGCTCATCATTGTGCCGGAACTTGTCGTATGGGGACTGATGCCGAGGCGGTGTTGGATCCGCGTTTGCGCTTCAATGGAATTAAAGGCTTGCGCGTTGCAGATGCTTCAATTATGCCGACAGTTAATTCTTCTAACACAAATGCACCGTCTATTATGATCGGTGAAAAAGTCGCCGACATGATCAAACAAGATCAAGGACTATTTTAATCATTCGTCATATTGTGCTAACCAAGTTTAAGCCGAATATTGCAAAAGAGTGTATTAACAAAATTTACGCGGGCTTATCAGAATTGACCGAGAGGTTAGCCGGCGTGCAAGGGTTTATTGCTGGACGATCAACAAGTCCGGAACAAATTGAGCGTGGGTATATGCACGGTCTAGTTATCGATTTTGATAGTTGGGATGCATTGCAAGCTTATGCGTAAAACCCAGAGCACAAAGCGCTGGGAGCACAGCTTGTTGAGAATGCCGTCGGTGGGCTTGATGGGACTCTTGTGCTCGATATTGAGACGTAAGGACAAATTATGCTAAAGCTTCCTATTAACGATGGAACTCTCGAAAACTATACGATATCAGGGCAACCTCTCGTACCACGAGCACCGCGTGTTCCACTGAATCGCACCGCTTTTGCTGCTGCTCACGTTGCAAGCGATCCATTGCGTGAACGTAGCCCCTGGGATACACGCCCGGCGGTAGACTGGGATTCTACTCTGGCATTCCGAAATGGACTGTGGGATCAAGGGCTGGATTTAGCGGAAGCCATGGATACCGCACAACGCGGAATGGGAGTTGACTGGCTAACGGCGAAGGAATTGATCGAACGCACTTTATTATCTGCTAAAGCTCATTCTCTTAAACCACGTGTGGCCTGTGGAGCAGGCACAGATCATAAGTCGTTGGAAGAGCTTGGCGACTCTGGAGCAATACTCGCGGCCTATCAGGAGCAAGCGGAAGTGATCGAAGCTGCAGGGGGGCAGCTTATTCTGATGGCGTCACGCGCGTTTACGGCCATAGGCGCAACGCCTGATGATTACTATAGGGTTTATCGCAAACTTATTGATGAGGCGGTCGAACCGGTTATTCTTCATTGGTTGGGGGATATCTTTGATCCTGACTTAGCAGACTATTGGGGCTCGAACGACCTAGAATGTGCGAACAAATTTGTATTGTCGCTTATTCAAGAGAATCCGTCTAAAGTCGATGGTATAAAAATTTCTCTTCTTGATCAGGCGCACGAAGAAAATTTTCGTGCAAGACTGCCAGGGGGTGTGCGACTTTATACTGGTGATGATTTCAACTATGCAGACTTGATAGCAGGGGACGGGGAGCAGTATAGTCACGCACTGCTGGGTATATTTGCGGCCATCGGTCCCGCAGCGTCTCAAGCACTCGAAGCACTGGTAGAAGGGGATAAAGAAAATTACCACGCGTTACTAAGGCCAACAGTTCCACTCAGCCGGGAAATATTTAAAGCACCTACACGCTTTTATAAAGCTGGCATAGCGTTACTGGCGTGGCTAAATGGTTACCAGTCTCACTTTATTATGCCGGCTGGGTTTCAATCGAGTCGAGACATCACACACTATGCTAATGTATATCGACTCGCTGACGCATCGCGATTGCTACTCAAACCAGAATTAGCTGAGTACAGAATGAGGACGCTATTGGCGCTCCATGGCATAGAAAATTGAATTGAATATGGCACGACGTCCTACGATAGTTGATGTAGCTAAGCATGCTGGCGTGTCCAAATCGACTGTTAGTCTGGTCTTGCAAGAAAGCGAGATGGTTAAGGCTGCGACGCGTCTATCCGTGCGAAAATCCATGGCGGAAATTGGTTATGTCTACAATCGTTCAGCCGCGACCCTACGGTCGGCGTCATCTGGTTTAATTGGCCTGGTTATCAACGATGTGCGCAACCCATTCTTTACTGAGTTCGCAGCTTCGCTCCAAATGAGCTTGGCCGATCAAGGGTATGCAACGGTAATTGCGAATACCGATGAAGATCCCAAATTGCAAGCGCGCACAATTGCGTCGTTGATTGAACATGGCATTTCCGGCTTGATCATTTCGCCGGCGTACGGTTGCGAAACTGAGACAATCAGAGCACTTCAAGCTGCAGCAGTACCAACGATTCAGGTCTTTCGTCGACTCGATGAGGACAGTTCGCAATTCCCTTTTATTGCACCAGACTACGAACTCGGTAGTATGCTTGCGACGCAAGAGTTGATTGATACAGGGTGTAAGCGAATTGCGTTTCTTGGGGGGTTGGAGGGTCGGCCTGTGACGCGCGAAAGAATGAGTGGATACTTGTCAGTACTGAGTAAAAATGGAATAGACCCAATATTTCTTACTGGGCAAGCGACACGGCAATTTGGCAGATCTGCCGCCATTGAACTGTCTTCTGAAAATTCCGGTGTTGATGGAATACTTTGTTTTAACGATTTGGTTGCTCTGGGTGTTTTGGCGTCTTGTGCAGAGCATGGCCCACGTGTAGGGCATGACATTCGAGTGATCGGATTTGATGATATTGAAGACTGTCGTGATAGTTTTCCATCCTTGACTTCAGTAAGTTGCAACATCCCAGAGTTTGCAGAAACTGCGGCGAACAGTATGCTTAATTGGATTAATGATGGAAAGTTACCTGATCCAATTGCTCGTCTTTCTGTGTCACTGATTCGGCGTGCATCGAGTGCGAGTTAGTCGTTGTTTGATACCGGGCCTGCAACCTGTTTAAACATAAAATAAAATGACAGTAACGACGCTCGGTGGGCCCCCAAGTGGTAATTAATAGAAAGAGTCAACAAAGCGGGTCAGGGATGATTCTTTTTTTTCCAATAGACCCGTTGCCAGCACCTAATCAATCGACTAAATCGAATACGAATTCTCAAAGTACGAGTTCCGGTTTCCTCTGTACAGGTGTGGCATGAGCAACTCGGATAATAAGAACGAATCGCCCGTGCTACGCGATTTTTTTGATGCAGCGGTTGCAGCTGTAGCAGGTGATAACGCTACGCGCAATGCTCTACAATACTACAGCGCCGAAAATGTACATGTCATCGCTATTGGCAAAGCGGCCGCATCGATGATGCATGGGGCCATGGATGCATTAGGCACTCGGATGATTCGAGCACTGGTCATTTCTAAACATCAACATATCGATGCCAGTCTTAAAAACGATGATCGTTGTGAATGCATAGAATCTGCACATCCAGTTCCAGATGGTAGGTCGTTAGAGGCAGGCTTGCACCTACAGCAGTTTTTGCAAGGCTTGCCAAATGACAGTTATCTCCTGGTTCTAATCTCAGGTGGTGCCTCGTCATTGGTAGAGTCGTTGCTCCCGGAGCTGTCACTGAAAGATCTGCAGCGAGTCAATCGTTATTTGCTATCGGCAGGGCTGGACATCAATGTGATGAATGCGGTTCGAAAGTCTCTTTCACTAATCAAAGGTGGCCGCTTGGCCAATTTTCTGGGATCGCAAGCTACCTTGCAATTGCTGATTTCAGATGTTCCGGGTGATGCACTGGGTTCCATAGGATCTGGATTACTGATACAGCCAACTACCGTTGATATTCCTTTTAAATTTGCCGATACATTGCCACTTTGGTTACAGGACTATCAGCGTGGCAGCAGCAGTGCACCTGACTGTGATTCACCCATCTGGTCGCAGATCGTATCGCAGATTATTGCGTCTAATGAAATGGCCTGTTGTGCAGCGGCAGACTGTGCTCGGTCCATGGGTTTTGTCGTTCGACAGGACAATGGGATACTAACCGGCGATGTTCGCAATATGGCTTTGATGATCTCTCAGACGCTGACTAATCCAGATCTAAGCAATGGTATTTATATTTGGGGTGGAGAGACAACGGTGCTATTACCAGAATCACCGGGTCGCGGTGGTCGTAATCAACAGCTGGCATTGCAGCTGGTGAAGGAAATGCAAACGAGAACCGCAGGGACTAAAACGAATAACACACGCTGGCAGGCATTGTGTTGTGGCACCGATGGCTCCGATGGGCCTACCAGCGATACAGGCGGTCTTGTGGACAATAATACTTTCACCACCGGTGAACAACTTGGGCTCGACATTGAGCAATATCTTGTGAACGCTAATGCCGGTGAATATCTGCAGATAACAGGTGCGCTTGTGACTACCGGACCCACTGGTACCAATGTCATGGATCTGGTCATAGCGCTTAAAACATAGCTTCATGATGGGCTATTGGCACAGCTAACAGAACACTGGTGATAATTGCTATAAATTTGGAGGTTACAGAGAAGTCTGGTAATTAATATAAAGATATGTTTATATGTGCATTACTTTATTTAAATATTCCACAAGATATTTGCATCCGGCATCTCTCTATTTGAAGCACAACATTCAAAGTCACCTCACAAACACCAATGAATCGGCCCATAAACCCACTCTCAGACACCTCAGTTGCCGAAACACGGCTCCGTAATGCACTAGCAAAGCAAATCCTCATATTGGACGGCGCCATGGGCACGATGATCCAGCAACATAAACTGGAGGAAGCAGAGTATCGAGGTGATCGCTTTTTAGACTGGCCATCTGACTTGAAGGGCAACAACGACCTGCTCACCCTTAGCCAGCCGGATATCATCAAACAGATTCACACCGATTACCTGGAAGCCGGTGCCCACATTATTGAAACCAACACATTCAATGCTAATTCCATATCCATGGCTGACTATGGTATGCAAGCACTGGTACCTGAGCTAAACCGAGAGAGTGCCAAGCTTGCCCGGCAGTGCGTTGACAGGATGTTGAAGCAAGACCCATCTCAACCGAGATTTGTAGCCGGTGTCATTGGCCCGACAAATCGCACAGCGTCAATATCCCCTGATGTCAATGACCCCGGGTTTCGCAACGTCAGTTTCGACGATCTTGATGCATCCTACTACGAAGCCTGTGATGCATTGATTGACGGTGGTGCTGATATTATTCTGATCGAAACTGTGTTCGATACGCTAAATGCAAAAGCCGCTATCTTTGCGATCAAGCATGTGTTCGATGATCGCGGGGTCTGCCTGCCGATCATGATTTCCGGCACCATAACCGATGCATCTGGTCGTACGTTGTCTGGACAAACGGTTGAAGCCTTTTGGAATTCTGTGCGTCATGCAAAACCCGTGTCTATTGGTTTTAATTGCGCATTAGGGCCTGAGCAACTGCGTCCGCATATTGAAGAACTGTCTAGCATTGCAGATACGTTTGTCAGTGCGCACCCAAATGCAGGTTTACCGAATGCGTTTGGTGGTTATGATGAAACTCCTGAGCAAATGCTGGAAGAAATTGCCGGATGGGCCAACGCTGGTTACTTGAATATCATTGGTGGGTGTTGTGGGACTGGCCCTGATCATATCAAAGCTTTTGCTAAAAGCTTAAAAGACGCTGAACCTCGTGAAATACCCAACGTTCCCAGGGAGTGTCGGTTGTCGGGTCTTGAAGCTTTTAATATTAATTCAGAATCGTTGTTTGTCAACGTTGGTGAGCGCACAAACGTCACCGGGTCTGCTGTTTTTCTAAGGTTGATTAAAGAAGGGGATTACGATTCGGGGCTCAATGTTGCTCGTCAACAAGTAGAGAACGGGGCTCAAATAATTGATGTGAATATGGATGAAGGCCTGCTCGATTCTGCCGAGGTGATGCAGCAATTCTTACGCATGGTGGCAACTGAACCCGACATTTGTCGTGTACCAGTAATGATAGATTCATCCAAGTGGTCGGTTATTGAAACTGGTTTGAAATGTCTGCAAGGTAAATGCGTTATCAATTCAATCAGTATGAAAGAAGGCGAGGAACTATTTTTACAACAGGCCACGTTAGCGCAACGCCACGGCGCAGCTATTGTCATAATGGCTTTTGATGAAGACGGTCAGGCAGACACGATAGAACGTAAGGTGTCTATTTGCCAGCGTGCTTACAAGCTGCTGGTCGACACATTGGGTTTTCCGCCAGAAGACATTATATTTGATCCTAATATATTCGCTGTAGCCACCGGTATTGAAGAGCATAACGATTACGGTATTGCGTTTATTGAAGCAACAAAACAGATTAAGCAAACCCTTCCAGGGGCGATGGTAAGTGGTGGTGTCTCCAACGTATCCTTCTCGTTTCGAGGTAACAATGCCGTACGCGAGGCTATCCACGCAGTATTTCTGTATCACTCCATACAAGCCGGCATGGACATGGGGATTGTTAATGCTGGGCAACTGGCGATTGTCGATGAGATTCCCGCATCACTGCGTGAAGCCGTGGAAGATGTGATTCTTAATCGTCGCAATGACGCGACCGACCGGTTGTTAGAGATTGCTGAGCGATACCGAGGCGACGGTAAAGTTGTTGAAGCACAGAACAATGAATGGCGAGATGCACCGGTTAATGAGCGTCTGGCACACTCATTGGTCAAGGGCATTGATGAATTCATCGACATAGATGTCGAGGAAGCACGACTCGCAGCTGCAAGACCGCTTGATGTGATTGAAGGTCCGTTAATGGATGGCATGAACCGGGTTGGTGATTTATTCGGTGCGGGAAAAATGTTTTTACCGCAAGTGGTCAAGTCTGCACGGGTCATGAAAAAAGCGGTTGCATGGTTACTGCCGTATATGGATGCGGAGAAAGACGAGAACACACGCAGTGCAGGCAAAGTACTGATGGCAACGGTAAAAGGTGATGTGCACGATATTGGTAAAAATATTGTTGGCGTTGTGCTGCAGTGCAATGGTTACGAAGTCATCGATCTGGGTGTGATGGTTTCATCAGCCACCATTCTGGATGAGGCGAAAAAACACAAGGTCGACCTTGTTGGTTTGTCCGGCTTAATTACGCCGTCACTGGAAGAAATGACACACGTTGCTGCTGAAATGAAACGCTCTGGGTTCACCATCCCTTTGCTGATCGGTGGCGCTACCACGTCACGTATGCACACAGCCGTGAAAATATCGGACGAATACGATGAGCCGGTTGTGCATGTGGCCGATGCCTCTCGCTGCGTTCAAGTCGCCAGTGATCTGTTAAACGAAAATAATTATATAAAAGTTAAGTTTAATACCGACCTGGAGCAAGACTACGACCGATATCGAAAGCGTTACGAGAACCGTAAACAAGGGGTCGATTTGCTTGATATAGAAGTAGCCCGGCTCAATAAACTTAAAGTCAATTGGAGCGACTACCAGGCACACAAGCCTGCAATGACCGGAGTCAAGGTCATTGATGATCTTGCTATTCAAGATCTCATTCCCTACATTGACTGGACGCCTTTTTTTCAAACCTGGGAACTGCGAGGTAAGTACCCGCGCATACTCGAAGATGTAACGGTTGGAGAAGAGGCTACAAAGTTATTTGCAGACGGACAGGCCATGTTGGACGAGTTTTGTAATAACGACAGTTTGAGCGCAAAGGGTGTGGTTGGTTTGTTTCCAGCGAATTCAGTCGATGATGATGACATTGAGATCTACACCAATGACAACCGAACAGATCGCCTGAACGTTATTCACTGCTTACGCCAGCAACGTGTGTTTCCAGATGGTCGGCCGAACCTGACCTTAGCTGATTTTGTCGCCCCAAAGGAATCAGGGCTTGCAGATTATATTGGCGCATTTGCGGTTACAGCAGGGCTGGGGCTGGATGAGCAAATAGCGCGATACGATCAGGAACACGATATCTATAAAAACATTATGGCAAAGGCAATTGGTGATCGACTCGCCGAGGCTTTTGCAGAGTATTTGCACAAAAAAGTCAGAACTGAGCTTTGGGGTTATATGCCAGAGGAAACACTTGAGAATGCCGAACTTATCAAAGAACGATACCAGGGTATTCGTCCTGCTCCAGGCTATCCAGCCAACCCCGACCATCGACAAAAAGAGGTGATTTGGGATCTGCTAGACCCAGATGGCATTGGCATTACATTAACGGAAAGTCTGGCGATGTTGCCAGCGTCTTCGGTGAGTGGGTTTTATTTCTCCCACCCCGATGCTCGTTATTTTGGTTTAGGCAAAATAAAGCGCGACCAAGTAGAGCAGTACGCGGCCCGGATGAAAGAATCCACCGAATTAACCGAACGGTGGTTAGCTAATTCATTGGCCTATTAGTGAGTCGATCTATATTCCCTTGCGCATATTTGAAAATGCGCGCGAAACATATTGGAGACGTGTTGAAAATTCTCGAAGCCTTATTTGCTGGCGATCTCACTGATCAATAAGCTTGTAAAGCGTGGGTCGGTCTGGTCGCGTGCAACGGCATTCAGTCGGGATTGCCTTATAAATACACTCAGCGACGTATCTTCTTTGGCAAAAATAGCGTTGATGCGTCGTACAGACATGGCAGTTTCGTTGGCGACAAGGTTTCGATCAAGCATCACCCTGGGACGCGAATGCTTTGGCCATGATTAATATCCTTTATGTGTTGTAGGGGGTGTCGAGTGCTGGAAGTATCGTGCCCGTGCATTCGCCAAAACCGATGCAATAGTCTGCTCCGAGCGCATGGCCCGTTAAGGTGAGGGTATCGCCGTCTTCAAGAAACGTTCGGGTTTCACCGGTATCAAGCGTTAAGGGCTCTTTGCCTCCCCAGCTAAGTTCCAGCAAAGATCCACGCTGGTTTTTTTGTGAACCAGAAATAGTACCCGAGCCCAGTAAGTCCCCCGTTCGCATAGGGCAGCCTGACGTCGAGTGGTGTGCCAGTTGCTGAGCGGCGGAGTAATACATTTCCTTGTAGTTGGTACTGGCTATAGACGTGGGTTTTTTATTTGCTGGTGCCAGTGTCACTTCAAGTTCAATGTCAAATAACATGGGCGTGGTGTCTTGCAGGTGTGGTAGCAAAGCCTGTTCACGTTCAGGTGTAGAGACACGAAAGGGGTCTAAAGCCGCACTACTAACAATCCACGGGCTAATGGTTGTGGCTGTAGCCTTGGATTGGAATGGACCCAGAGGTTGGTATTCCCAGGCTTGAATGTCTCTGGCTGACCAGTCATTAAGCAGGACATAACCGAATATCATTCGATCTGCCTGATCAACGCTTACGGGTTCATTAGATGCGGTACCGACGATAGCGCCCAATTCCAATTCAAGATCAAATCGTCGGCAAGGCAGAAAGGCCGGCAACGCTTCATCTGGTGACTTTAATTGACCCCAGGGCCGTCTGACTGAGGTGCCTGATACCACGACCGATGAGGCTCGACCGTTGTAGCCAATGGGGATGTGCAACCAGTTTGGTGGCAACGCATTCTCAGCACCTCTGAACATGGTGCCAACATTAGTGGCGTGGTGTCGACCCGCATAAAAATCGGTGAATTCGCAAACGGTAAATGGCATGTGCATAGTGGCATCCGATTGCGCATGCAGCATGTTTTTCAAACTTGTCTGATGTGTAGAACCTTGCGCCAACAGATCAGTCAACGTGTTTCGAAACAGATGCCAATGATCGATAGGCTGCTGCATTAATGCAATCCAGCTTGCGTGCTGACAAAGTGGTGATGGCTCCATGTTTAACAGGCCACTGTTTTCCACAGCGGACATGTCAAGTATGAAATCGCCGATAGCGACGCCGCAACGAGGCGTTAATTCATTCGTCGAAAATACGCCATACGGCAGATTGTTCAATGGAAATTCGCAGCCTTTACTGTTGGCGCTGTCTATCCAGCTTTTAATCAGACTCATTGCTTTGGTCCGTTATGGTTAGGTGATTGATGCAGAAAATGTTGAGGCTTTTATATTATTTTGGCTCCGGGCTGCCGTCGAACTTCTTTTCAAGGCTTTGCCAGCCATCTATGTAGTTATCCTGAAGCGGAGCTTCATTGGCGGCAAAGGGCGTTAGCTGTTGTGGAAACCGAGTCTCAAACATAAACGACATGGTGTGGTCCAGTTTCTGTGGTCTGAGTTCAGCTGTCGATGCACCTTCAAAGGCATCACGATCGGGACCGTGCGGTAGCATCATGTTATGCAAACTGATGCCGCCAGGTACAAATCCCTGCAGCTTGGCATCGTATTGGCCGTATATATTTCCCATTAGTTCCGACATGATGTTCTTGTGGTACCACGGCGGACGAAAGGTGTTTTCTGCAACCAGCCAGCGTTCTCTGAACAGAACGAAATCTATATTCGCTGTGCCTTCAGTGCCGGAGGGTGCTGATAGTACGGTAAATATGGATGGGTCGGGGTGATCAAAAAGGATAGCGCCTATAGGACAGTAATGGCTAAGGTCGTATTTTACCGGGCAATAGTTACCATGCCAGGCGACAACATCCAGCGGGCTATGATTAATATCAGTACGGTGAAATTGCCCGCACCATTTCACAGTGACCGTTGAAGAAGTATCGGCATCTTCAAAGTACGCCACAGGTGCTTTGAAGTCTCGTCTGTTAGCCATGCCATTAGCGCCGATGGGACCGCGGTTGGGCAGATCAAACTTTTGACCGTAGTTCTCGCAGACAAACCCGCGTGCTGGTCCGTCTACTAGTTCCACTTTATACAGCAGGCCTCTGGGGATAATCGCAATCTCACCGGCGGTGACGTCCAACCGACCCAGTTCGGTACAAAACCGCAGTGCACCGGTTTGAGGGACGACGAGTAATTCGCTATCAGCAGAGTAGAAGTACTCGTCTTGCATTGACCGGTTTACCAGGTACACATGACTTGCCATTCCCAACTGGGTGTTGACATCGCCGGCTGTGGTCATGGTTCGCATACCACATACCCATGTCAGGTCTTCGTCAGAGGACTTAACAGGATCCCAGCGATATTGACCGAGACTAACAACATCCGGATTAATCAGCGGTGCCGATTGCCAATAAGGCATTTCGATTTTTGTGTAGCGTCCTGAGTGTTTAACTGAAGGCCGGATGCGATAACACCAGGTTCTTTCATTCTGATAACTGGGTGCCGTAAAGGCGGTGCCGGAAAGTTGTTCGCCATACAAACCATAAGCGCATTTTTGTGGACTGTTCTGGCCTTGTGGTAGCGCGCCCGGCAAGCTTTCAGTTTCAAAATTGTTACCAAAGCCTGACATATACACCAGTGCGCTTTCATCTGCCTGGCCAGCGCTCTGCTTTTGGGTTGCCTGTGAATCCGTGCCCATAATGCGCCTCGTCTATTGTTGCAAATGCAACTATAATGGTTGCAATTGCAACTGTCAAGACGTTAAGTTGCACTTGCAACTGTCTGCACGTTACTATGCTTTTCAAAATTTCCTTAACGCTGGTGGACATGAGCAAACTTAAAATTTTTGAATTTATGCCATTTCGACTTTATCGTCTGGGCATTGAAGTCAGCAACGAGATGACAAAGGTTTATCAGGATCGCTTTGATATAGATGTAGTTGAATGGAGAATACTGGTCACACTGTCTCAGAGTGAGCCGTGTAGTGCACAGCATGTCGTCCGAAGCACCCGAACCCATAAGTCAAGAATTAGCCGTGGGGTAAAACGCCTGCTGGATATCGGGCTGATAAAAGCCCAGGGTAGTAAAGAGGATGCACGAGAGATAACGTTAAGGCGTACAGCAAAAGGGCGTAGCGTGTACGAAAAAATGGAGCCATTAATTCTAGAAAAAGAAAAGAGCCTTCTTGCTTGTCTAAGCAAAGATGAACGTAAGCGGTTCGCGACAATGGTCGCAAAGCTTGAAGACCATCTTGGGTTGGAGCAGTCGGTAGACAAAGCCTGACTGGCTGCCAAACCGGCCAGTTAGAAGCAAGAATAGCGCGAAGGTAGTACCATGCGTGCAAAACATGACCAACTACCATGCTCCTCAATAAAAAACAAAACCTGCGTTTTATATTCGACGAACCACCTGCACCCGGAAAATTGCAAGAAGTGCTACCCGGTATCGACTGGTTGCGTCTGCCACTGCCTTTTGCCTTAGACCACGTTAACTGCTGGGTGTTACAAGGTGACAGTGATACCAGCATTATTGATACTGGCATCAACATGCCAGATTCCATTGCCTGCTGGGATTCGGTACTGGAGAAAACCGGTCAACCTGACAACCTGTTGGTAACGCACTTTCATCCTGATCACAGCGGTATTACCAGTCGATTTGCCAACGCCGGTGCCAAAGTGTTCAGCAGTGAAATTGAATGGGACATTATTAAAGGCTTGCATGCTATGGATGCGCAGAGCTACCAGGACTATTACGCCAACTGGTATAAGGCTCACGGCATACCTCAACAGTACATCGATGCGGCTGGCAAAGCGGGCAATACTTACAAACGTGGCACATTAGCGCCGCCAGCGCAGTGCGAGTTTCTGGAAGCCGGTACCAGCATCACACTGGGTGGCCGCGAGTTTGATGTACTAAAGGGCCAGGGCCATTCTCCCGATATGATCATGTTGTACAGCGAAGCAGATCAATTGCTGATTGCGGCAGACCAAGTACTGCCATCAATTACGCCGAATATCAGCCTGATGCCCAGAACGGCTGATTTGAATCCACTGGCCAGTTTTTTAGCTTGCCTGGAAAAATTGACCGAATTACCTGAAGAAACACTTGTGCTTCCATCTCATGGGTTGCCGTTTCGCGGGCTGCACGATCGCATCTCCGTCTTGCAAGAGCATCATCGTTCGCGCTTAGGGGAAATTGAGCAAGCTTTGACCAAAGAGCAAACCGCTGCAGAGTTATTCCCCGTGTTATTCAGTCGAAAGCTCGATCATCAGCAAATGTCTTTCGCGCTCGGTGAAACGCTGGCTCACTTGAGCTATCTTGAGCATTTGTCGCGAGTCTTGCGAGTCGAGCGTAACAGCGTAAGTTTTTTCCGCGCGGTCACGTAATATTTGCTGGCGGTGCGTCGCGGTGCCGCTTGGTTTTGGTAGCAAAAAAACGCCGCAAGCAGTACCATAGTCACCCGTAAGGACATTACGGGGAAAGCGGATAAATAGTGCGCTTTTCCCGTCGTCATATCTGCCTACGGGAATTTATTTTTTGCAAACGAAAGCCTTTCTGATACTCGCCGATGGTACCCGTTTTAAGGGTCGTTCCATTGGAGCCGAAGGTCAGACCACCGGTGAGGTGGTTTTTAATACTGCCATGACGGGCTATCAGGAAATACTGACTGATCCTTCGTATGCCAAACAAATTGTCACTCTGACATACCCGCATATTGGCAGCACGGGCACCAACGATGAAGATGAGGAGTCGAGCCAAACTCATGCGGCTGGGCTGATTATTCGTGACCTGCCAACAGTGCACTCCAACTTTCGTGCAAATTCAAGCTTGTCCGATTACCTCGTCAAAAACAATCTTGTTGCCATCAGTGATATTGATACGCGTGCGCTAACAAGACATTTGCGAAAGAACGGTGCGCAAGCCGGATGCATTGTCACTGGAGATGCAAGTGAAGATGCAGCACTTAACAATGCCAAGGCTTTTTCCGGATTAGCCGGGATGGATTTGGCTAAAGTGGTTACGTGCGATGAATCTTATGATTGGACAACAGGTACCTGGTCACTTGATGGCGATAGCGCAACCAGCGCTAACGCTACCAAGCATGTTGTGGCAATGGACTTTGGTGTTAAGCGAAACATATTACGTATGTTGGTTGATCGTGGCTGCAAAGTAACGGTCGTGCCGGCCACCACCAACGCAGATGCTATTCGTGCGCTCAAACCATCGGGTGTATTTTTATCCAATGGCCCTGGAGACCCTGAGCCATGCACTTACGCGATTGAAACTATTCGTGCATTACTCGGAGACAAGCTGCCGACCTTTGGTATTTGTTTAGGTCATCAGTTGTTAGCTTTGGCCTCGGGTGCAAAAACCATCAAAATGAAGTTTGGTCATCACGGTGCGAATCATCCAGTGCTTGACACGGCGACTGGCAAAGTAATGATCTCTAGCCAGAACCATGGCTTTGCAGTCGATAGTGACTCGCTCAATGATAATGTGGCGATTACTCATATATCCTTATTCGACAACTCATTACAAGGTATTCGTCGCCTTGATGTACCTGCGTTTGGTTTTCAGGGTCACCCCGAAGCCAGTCCTGGTCCTCATGATGTTGCCGGGCTGTTCGATCAGTTCGTCGCAATGATGCCAGATGCTTAAACTTAATCTTTTGCTCATTTACTAAAGAACCAGACCATCAATGCCTAAACGCACAGACATAAAAAGCGTCCTGATCATTGGTGCAGGGCCAATTGTGATTGGTCAAGCCTGTGAATTCGATTACTCGGGTGCCCAGGCTTGCAAAGCACTCAGAGAAGAGGGCTATCGCGTTATTCTGGTGAATTCCAATCCGGCCACCATCATGACCGATCCGGATATGGCCGACGCCATTTACATCGAACCCATCGACTGGCAAGTGGTTGAACGCATTATCGAACGCGAAAAACCCGATGTGCTTTTGCCCACCATGGGTGGTCAGACTGCACTTAATTGCGCCCTGGATTTGACCCGTGAAGGTGTGCTTAATAAGCACAACGTGGAAATGATTGGTGCAACCCCTAAAGCGATTGACATGGCTGAAGATCGTGACCAGTTTCGTGCAGCGATGACCGACATTGGTCTGGCCACACCGCGTGCCATGATTGCGCACAGCATGGATGATGCAGCGAAAGCCGAAATTGAAATTGGGTACCCATGCATCATCAGACCTTCGTTCACCATGGGTGGCTCTGGTGGTGGTATTGCGTATAACCCGGAACAGTTCAGAGAGATTTGTTCGCGTGGATTAAATTTGTCACCAACCACCGAAATATTAATTGAAGAATCAGTGCTCGGCTGGAAAGAGTTCGAAATGGAAGTGGTGCGTGATCGGGCTGATAACGTCATTATTGTTTGTGCCATCGAGAATCTTGATCCAATGGGCATTCACACAGGTGACTCTATAACGGTCGCGCCTGCACAAACTCTGACAGATAAAGAATATCAAATAATGCGGAACGCATCGATTGATGTGTTGCGTAAAATTGGTGTGGATACTGGCGGGTCGAATGTGCAGTTTGCGATAAACCCCGCTGATGGCGCGATGATCATTATCGAAATGAATCCGCGCGTATCAAGGTCATCGGCATTGGCCTCCAAAGCAACCGGGTTCCCGATTGCGCGAGTTGCTGCAAAGCTTGCCATTGGTTACACCTTGAATGAATTGCGCAACGAAATTACCGGTGGTCTGACACCCGCATCATTCGAACCCAGCATTGACTACGTGGTAACCAAAGTACCGCGTTTCACGTTCGAAAAATTCCCCAGGGCTGATAGTGAACTGACGACTCAAATGAAGTCGGTGGGTGAGGTAATGGCCATAGGGCGTACGTTTAAAGAGTCCATACAAAAAGCGCTGCGTGGTCTTGAAATTGGTGTTACCGGTCTGGATGAAATTATCCCCACTGAGCTTGATGAGGAAGAACGAAGAGAATTAATTGCGCAGGAGCTTCGCAAAGCCAAAGACCGGCGCTTATGGTATGTGGCCGAGGCGTTTCGTGACGGGCAATCCATTGAACGTGTTTTTGATCAGTGTTATATCGATCCATGGTTCTTGTCCCAGCTAAAAGAAGTGGTTGAGCTCGAAGAGAGCATGCGCGCCATGTCGTTAGATAAAATAGATGCTGACAGCATGCTGATGTTTAAACGCGACGGGATATCCGATGCGCGTATGGCCAGTTTGTTGAAGGTGCCGGAAAGTGACGTGCGTGCGCATCGTTTGTCGCTGGATGTAAAGCCTGTGTATAAACGGGTTGATTCCTGTGCGGCTGAATTTGCGACCAACACCGCTTATATGTACTCGACTTACGAGCAGGTTTGTGAAGCTGAGCCGACCAATCGCGATAAAATTATTGTGCTCGGTGGTGGCCCTAATCGTATCGGTCAGGGTATTGAATTTGACTACTGTTGTGTGCATGCAGCCTTGGCCTTAAGGGACGATGGTTATGAAACCATCATGGTTAATTGCAACCCTGAAACTGTATCCACAGACTACGATACATCAGACCGACTCTATTTTGAACCTCTGACACTCGAAGACGTACTTTCTATCGTTGATCTGGAAAAACCCAAAGGGGTCATTGTTCAATACGGTGGGCAAACCCCGCTTAAATTAGCCGAGGCGCTGCAGGCTGCCGGTACACCTATCATCGGCACTTCTCCCGACTCAATCGATTTGGCCGAAGACCGGGAACGTTTTCAACAGCTATTGCATGAGCTGGATTTGCGTCAACCGCCCAATCGTACAGCGCGTACTCCCGAGCAGGCAGTCGAATTGGCAAAGGAAATAGGCTACCCGCTGGTGGTTCGCCCCAGCTATGTGCTTGGTGGCAGGGCCATGGAAATTGTTCAGAAAGAATCGCAGCTGGTTCGTTACATGAATGAAGCGGTCAGTGTGTCAAACGACTCGCCAGTATTACTTGATCGGTTTTTAAATGACGCTATTGAAGTTGACGTTGATGCCATTTGCGATGGCGAAGAGGTCTTGATTGGTGGTGTTATGGAGCACATAGAAGAGGCAGGCATTCATTCGGGTGACTCGGCCTGTTCACTGCCGCCACATTCACTGACTGATGCGCAGATTACAGAGCTAAGCGAGCAAGTGAAAAAAATGGGGAAGGCGCTGAATGTAGTTGGCTTGATGAATACGCAATTCGCGATAAAAGGCGATGATATTTTTGTACTGGAGGTTAATCCTCGTGCATCCAGAACTGTGCCGTTTGTGTCAAAAGCGACTGGGGTGCAATTGGCGAAAATTGCTGCAAGATGCATGGCTGGACAAACACTGGCGCAACAAGGTATTTCTGCGGTACCAACACCGGACTTCTACAGCGTAAAAGAATCGGTCTTTCCGTTTGCAAAATTTCAGGGAGTCGATACATTGCTTGGTCCTGAAATGAAATCAACGGGAGAGGTGATGGGCAGCGGTAAAACCTTCGGCGAGGCATTTTTAAAAGCAAGCCTCGGAGCGTCGACTCGCTTACCAAAAAGCGGCAGTGCTTTTTTAAGTGTGCGTGATGATGACAAGCAGGGTCTGGTTGGGGTAGCTGCAGAATTAAAGGCAGCTGGTTTCGATTTAATTGGCACGCGAGGCACATGCGATGCCTTGTTGCTCGCTGGTATAGAATGTCGGGCGGTGAACAAACTACGCGAAGGACAACCGCACATTCTGGACATAATTAAACGAGATCAGATTGATTTGATAATAAACACAACCGACGGCCGCCAAGCGGTGGACGATTCCTACTATATTCGAGAGGCGGCTTTAGGACGTAAAATCCCTTACACCACCACACTGACAGGTGCGACAGCAATTTGCTCAGCGCTGAGTGTACCTGCGGACGGGCCGGTTTATCGTTTAAGTGATATTCATCAGGAGTCAGTATGAGTAAAGTACCTGTAACCAAACGTGGCGAAGAAAATCTGCGCACCGAGTTGGCCGATTTGAAAACCAACCAACGGCCCACGGTCATCGAGGCCATAGCTGAGGCTCGAGCGCACGGTGATCTCAAAGAGAATGCGGAATATCATGCAGCCCGTGACCAGCAAAGTTTTATCGAAGGGCGTATCAAGGAAATTGAAGCCAAGCTGTCGAATGTGCAGGTCATTGATGTGACCAGCCTGCCTGCCACAGGCAAGGTGGTGTTCGGTTCCACCGTCACATTGATGGATTTAGACACCGAAAAAGAAATCACTTATCAGATCGTGGGTGATGACGAAGCTGACCTGAAAGCCAATCGCATTTCGTTTGGCTCGCCAGTGGCAAAAGGGCTCATCGGTAAAATGGAAGGCGACGAGGTTGGTGTTAATACGCCAAAGGGTGTGCTCGAATATGAGATATTAAAAGTAGAATACGTGTAGGCCTTTTACGGTCCTATTGCTGCCAAGTTTTCAGCATTCTTTTGCCCGAATCCATGCAGAGTTTCTCGCTGGATATTGTTACTCTTCGAATACGGTAAGTCGCCGGCTCCGCATTGCACAAGAATTAAGCGTTTATCGATAGATGTCGATTTTTCTGGATGAATTGTATTCACCAGTTCTCGAAATATTCACACGTTTATGGCACAATGCGTTAGTTAATTGACAGTCAGTGCGCATTTTTTGCGAATGGCTAATAAAAACAGCGTATTATCCAAGGATCTTCATGAGCGAAGGTAACAACCAGTTAAGTAATCAAACTGGCCGTAGAGGCTTTTTGCGTGGCACCTTACAAGTGGCGGCCGTTGCCGGTGCATCTTCTGTAGCCCCGAGCGCGTTCGGTTCGGCATTAACAGCGCCGACTTACGGTCCTGAACGTCGACTTCATCTTGTTAATGCGCATACCTGGGAAAAACTCGACATTGTGTACTGGGCTGAAGGTCAGTATTTAACCCAAAGTATGAACCAGATCAATCACCTTATGCGCGACCACAGGGCCGATGAGGCCACGGTAATGGACCCGAAGCTCATTGATGATCTGCACAGACTTTATACGTTATTAGACACTGATGAACGTATGCATATCCTGTCTGGCTACCGCACCGAAGCGACTAATGCAAAACTGCGAACTCGCTCAAACGGTGTTGCCAAATTCAGCCTGCACATGGAAGGCCGGGCCCTGGATATAAGTATGCCTGGAAGAACTGCCAAACAGATTCAGAAAGCTGCGCTCACCATGAAATCTGGCGGAGTTGGCTACTACGCGTCATCCGGTTTTGTGCACATCGACACAGGTAATGTCAGGCGCTGGCAGCAGGGCTAGCCGTGTGCGTCTGTGCAATCTCGGTTGCACACTGCGTTGTATATAAAGTTGCACACTTAGTCGCACTCCAAGTTGCTTTCTAAACCACATACTTTACTGAAAAGTAGCCAAGTTCGAACCCAGCCGACATTTCAGGTTCGGCTTCTGTGATTTGTATCCCACCTCGATTCGTCCTAATACGATGAAATACACCTAACGCGGTAAATCAGTCCAACTGGACCGACGCCGCATCGAAAGTGTATCGCAAGCCGTGAAAGATGCGGGTGGAAAACAATCATGAAAAACAAATCAGTTCTATCAAGTCAGCTTCAAAAGTTAGCTCTTTCAATTTCAGTGCTGGCCTTGTCGGCTATCTCAGGTTCTGCGCAAGCCGCGCAGTTTGGTGTTCGTGTTGTTGATGCCAATGGTGCGCCTGTAGCAGGTGCCTCTGTTTGTATAGGCATGCAGGGCAACTACAAGCAATTCGCTGCCACCTTTACCGACCAACAAGGTCGTGTTTCGGTTGACGTGCCAAATGTGCCGTTGCTGGTCACTGTTTCCAAGGACCGGTTTACTGGTATGCGTACCACCGAGCCAGCACGATCGTTTAACTTGCTAAAAGAAGTCAAACTTCGTGAAGGTACTCCAGGCCCTCGCTGTCGCGCAGGCAGTGTTTTAGCTGAGCATAAGCCAGGTGTCGGCACTATCGTCGTAACTGATATTGCTATAGACGGTGGCGCTAGCAAAACCCTGTCACCGACGGTTAGTGGTGCCCCGAATCAGTATCGTGTGGGTTCCTCTGAAGATCTGGAAGGCGCGGAATGGAAACGTTTTTCAAGTGAGATTGCCTTGGGTGGTGCGTTGTCAGACGAAGAGAAAGTGTATTTGCAAATGCGCAAGTTTGCTGGCACCTCAAAAGCTTTTCTTGAGTATCGCTCTGATGTGATGACTGTTCGTTTAAACTAATAGTTAAAGCCTGTTGTGCGGCCGATGAATACGGCCGCGCAAGTTTTTTTTAAGTTAGGTTGTCGTTGTCTTTTAAAGAACTGATCTCCACACTCGTTAATGTTCGTGCTTCGTCCCCGACCATCTTTGGAATACCGTCGACGATAGGGTAGGCCAAGCCGGCACTGCGGCTCCACAGCTCTTCGCCTCGTAGTTTCAGTTTGCCTTTGGTCGCCGGGCAAACCAGTATATCCAACAATCTTTTGTCCAATTTTTTCACTCCAATTTTTTAAGTCCAAAGTTACTCTGGATTTACTTTGGCCATGCAGCGGTGTAGCTCATTGGCTAAATTTCTCATCATAAGAGTGTAGTGGTCTGGGCCCAATGGAACCGTGCTTCCCAAGGGGTCGAGTATTCCGTGCCCAATATCCACACCCTCACTCACCGTGTTAATAAAACCATCGTCGTGCTGGGCTTCGGCAAATATACAGGCACTTTGTTGGGCTATTTGCCTGACCTTTAAAATACGGGCAGCGCCAGGGGTGCGCGCATCACTTTGTGCTATCGCTGTTGGGGCTTGCAGACCAAATGCCTCTGCAAATTGTGTGTAGGCATCATGATAGACAATGAAAGATTTGTCCCTGACGCCATTGAGCTGCATTTTAAGTTCCTGTTGTAGCGTGGTTAGCTTGTCCACCGCAAGTGTTTCCAGTTGACGGTACTGGTTAGCATTTTCCTTATCTAAATCTATGATGGTTTCAGCGATAGGTGTGAGCCAGCTTATTGCATGCTCTGGGCTCAACCAATCGTGTGACTCTGCAGAACTTTGAGTAATAGTCAGCACCGTTGCTTTGCTTTGGGTGGAATCAACGTAACGCAAAATAGCAGGGCTCACATCGCTTTCTAACATAATGATGAGCTGAGCCTTTTGGATAGAACTCACCTGTGAAGGCTTTAAAACAAAATCGTGTGGTGATTGATTGGGTTGCACCAGCAATTCAACATTGGCATGCTCACCGGCAACCATTGAAACCAGCGAGTGGACCGGGGCGATGTCTGTGAGTATGTCCAGCTTGTGCTGCTGTGCCCATGCATTAGTACAAAGGCAACTTATCAATAAGAATAGCGCGCGCGTAGGGTGAGGCAAAGTTGTGTCGTCCGGTTTTTATGCTATGTTACATTATAACACCGGCTGCATTTAATCCACACGAGCAAAGCTGGCCACCTTTGATTCCAAAAAGGCGGTAGGCGGGATTGCGAACAAGCACACAAATCAGTCAGCAAGTGTGCAGTATAGATTTTTAAGGCTTAGTGTTAGAGGGTAAGTGTGAGACGTTCCGTGTGAAAGGGTTAGTGTGAAAGGGTTGCCAGAAAAGCGAACGAGACTTCAAGTGTGAAAGCAAGTCCGAAAGAAAGTGATAAAGCAAAGAAGTCAGAAGCTTGCAGCGTGGTTGCGTTCGTTAAACACGACCATCAGCGATGCAAACGCAGTGTCATGTACGCTGTCAAGGCCTTGTGTAAAGAACGCCAGCTGCGGTTCACGCCGGTCCGTCAGCGAACTCTCGAAATATTGTTGCAGTCTCATAGAGGCCTGGGAGCGTACGAGGTGTTAGCTAAATTGGCATCAAACGGTCTGGCACAGAAACCTCCTCAGGTGTATCGGGCTTTAGGTTTTCTTATTGAGCAAGGTTTTGCACACAAGCTTGAACAACAAAACGCCTATGTTGCCTGCTGCGAACCGGGCACATGCGTCAACCCGTGTTTTATGGTTTGCGCAAGTTGTGGTCGGGTGGCTGAGCAACCAGTGCCCAGCGCAGCCAGGCAGTTGGTAGCAGCTGCCAGCGATTTAGGCTTCTCAGCATCAAAGTCGGTAATGGAGCTGGTCGGTGTCTGCAACGAGTGTCCTGGCTGAGTCGTGATGGATAAACCACTCATTTCGATGCACGACGTGTGCTTACACTATGGTAGTGACGTGGTGTTGCATGACATTAATTTTGCCGTGCAAAAAGGTGAGATCGTCACAATACTGGGTCCAAACGGTTCGGGGAAATCGACTTTTTTGCGTATTTTAATCGGTGCCTTGAAGCCGACTGCGGGGAAGTTAAACCAACAGCCAAGCTTGCGTATTGGCTATGTTCCTCAACGTCTCAGTATTGATGCCAATTTACCGTTGACCGTAAATCGGTTTTTAAGGCTGGCGGCGCGGGGCCAACTGCACTCCATGTCGCACTCCAAAGCGCAGGCAATGTCTTATTGGGTAGAGCAGGTTGGAATCCAAACTTTACTGAGCGCACAAATGTCGCAGTTATCGGGTGGGCAGTTGCAGCGTGTCATGCTGACACATGCCTTGTTAGCCAATCCGGACATACTTATTCTCGATGAGGCGACACAGGGTTTAGATCAACAGGGTGAAGCTGCGTTTTATCGGTTGATAGAGCAAGTGCGTAAAGATCAGGGTTGCGCCGTGGTGCTGGTCAGTCACGACTTGCATGTTGTTATGAGTGCTTCTGATCGCGTTATATGCCTTAACGGTCATGTGTGTTGCGAAGGTGCGCCCACTATTGTGTCAGCCGCCCCAGAATACCGTGCGCTGTTTGGATTAGGGACTGAAGGTGCTTTGGCACTGTATCGACACGATCACGACCATTCTCATGACCACACTCACACTCACGAACATGCTCATGACCACTCCCACGATAATCACGGCAGTTAATTGTGGTGTGCATTTGCATTACGCGCTACATGCATCTGACTTGTGCAACATGCTAAGCAACACAGATGCTTGATGATTTCATGGTTCGAGCATTTCTGGCAGGCACAGGTTTGGCATTAGCGGCGGGGCCATTGGGTTGCTTTGTAGTCTGGCGTCGCATGGCTTATTTTGGTGATGCCGTTTCGCATGCAGCTTTGCTCGGGGTCGCACTTTCCGTGGGGTTTTCACTTTCTCCGGTTGTGGGTGTCTTGCTGGTTGCGGTGCTCGTAGGTTACTGCATGGCACGATTCAGTGGTGCTTTGTATGCTGTAGATACCTTGTTGGGTGTAGTAGCACACGTGGCTTTAGCGGTGGGTTTGGTTGCAGTGTCAAAGCTTTCAGGCGTTCGATTCGATTTAAACAGCTACCTTTTTGGCGATATTCTAGCGATTACTCATAATGGCCTGTTGATCGTTTGGGCTGGTGCATTAGTGACTTTTACATTGCTGATGTGGCGTTGGGTGCCGTTACTCACCAGTACCTTAAATCCAGATTTGGCTGCCGCAAAAGGCTATGATGTCGATCGGGAACAATTGGTTTTAATGATGAGTTTGGCTGTGTTAGTTGCGGTGGCCATAAAGTTGGTGGGCGCTTTGTTGATAACCGCTATTCTGATCATTCCAGCTGCAACTGCACGAGTATTCAGTAAAACCCCTGAGCAAATGGCAGTCATCGCCGTTGTTATTGGTGTGTTGTCGGTGGGCTCGGGCTTGTTATTGTCGTTGTATGCGGACACGCCCAGCGGTCCGAGTATTGTGGTTGCGGCGGGTGCGTTATTTTTAATGGCTAATGCGATGGCCGCCGGTTGGGTGGCAAAGCCAAAACATTAAGCATTTAAATTTTAGCCAACTTGCTCTTTAACAAAATTGATCAAGCTATCGGTGTCAGCATGAAAATGGTTATAGACAACCGTGCCATCTGGTGCAACCAGCACCAGCCATGGTGTACCGCCGGTTCGATAATTAATCATGCTTAATGGATGGTTACCCGTGACCTCAGTGCCTTCATCGTGACCCATGACAATGGGCAGCTCATAACGCAGTTGTAAATCACGAACGGCCGATTTTGTATTGACACTTCGGCCTTCAAACACAGTTTGAATTGCGGTAATGGCCACCTCTGGATGGTCGTTGAATTCTTCGGCGAATTTTTGCAGGGTAGGGAAACCATATTTGTGACAACCCGGACACCAGTTCTGGAAAAACTTCATGAATAACCATTTACCACGTTGTTCTTTAATGGAGTATTGGGTTTGGTTACCGTTAGCGTCTATCCAGTAGTCGAGCTCAATTTCGGGCGCTGCATATTGCCTGATGCCGTATTTTTCCTGCTCGGGCTCGATGATAGTTGATTCGCCACTCTCTGGGTTGCCCTCTGAGCTGGCCAGCAGCGCGGTGGGGGTGGCCACAGACAATGCACCGATTCCTTTGAGTATGTGGCGGCGGTTAATATTGTGCTCTTTTGACATGGTTAATGGCTCAGGGTTGGGCAAGCGTTGAATCTATGATTAATGTGCTGCTGCTAAGTTCCATGCCGTTAATTCTCTAATGTGATTGAGTTAACAGTGGATAACTTGGTTGATAATTTTGTTTGTATCGTGTGGTTAGTTCGGCGATCAAAGATTCATCGGGTTCTGTTTTAAAAAAATAAGTATCGATACCTGTGCGCTGCATAAACAACACTTGGTCAGCCCTGATATCGCCTACGGCACGTAACTCGCCAGTGTAACCAAGGCGTTTGCGCAGTAGTCGCGCATGAGAATAGCCACGACCATCGGTGTAGACAGGAAAGTCTATACAAATCAGTTTCAATTGATTAACAAACGGTGTCACCAGGCTCACATCATCTGCCGGGTTTAACGTTAACCCGCCTGGCGTAGAGGATTGTTCGTGAGCCAGTTCTATGTAGCGTGCCAGACTGATTACGCAGTGTGTAACATCCTCTGGTAATTCATCTTCATCTGATAAGCTTACCCACGTGTCGGGCACAATAGAATTACGCAGCAACGGCATAAACTTTCTCCTTAAAAGGCTCAATTCCGACACGTTCGAAGGTGTCATTAAAACGCTCTTCAGGCACTCGCTGTTCTATAAACGTATCAAGAATGTGTTTGATTGCTAGACTAACCTCGTCTTTGGGAATAGCCTTGCCTAACCTTTTTCCCAGAGCTGCCTTGTTACCTGCATGTCCGCCCAGAGTCAGTTGATACCATTCGACCCCACCTTTTTCGACACCAAGAATACCAATGTCGCCCACGTGATGATGGCCGCACGCATTCATACAACCTGATATCTTGATGCTTAAATCACCCAAATCGTGCTGGTAGTCCAGGTCGTCGAACCGGGCATTAATCTGATCGTATATCGTGTATGTACCGGCATTAGCCAAGGAACAAAAATCCAGGCCAGGGCACACGATCATATCGCTGAGCTTGCCAATATTGGGTGTCGCTAGTTTTTGTTTGCCCAGCAATTGCCAAAGCTCGTAGAGCCCGGTCACGGGTACATGTGGCAACACCAGATTTTGTTCATGCGTTGTACGAATTTCAGATTCGCTGTAATTCTCTGCAAGCTTTGCAACGAATTGCATTTGCTCACAAGTTGCATCGCCAGCCGGTGCGTCTGTCGACTTCAGGCTGACAAAAACAATACGGCGTCCCGTGTCACGATGGGCTCGGGTGTTGCTTTGATACCATTGATTAAACAGCGGGTTACTGTAAAGTTGTGGCAGCGCTTTCTTGCCGTGGTCGACTGCGTTCTGCTTTACTGAGTCTTGCTTTCCTGGGTCTTGCTTTCCTGGGTCTTGCTTTCCTGAGTCTTGCTTTCCTGAGTTCGGCTTTCCTGGGTCTTGCTCACCCAGCGTCGGTACGCTGGGGAACTGAGCCTTCAGCTCATCAATTTGACTCTGCGTAAAAGAATCATCTTCGTTTTTCGATAGTGCCCATTCTTCATCAACAGCGTTGGTGAAACTCTCTATACCCATGGCATTAACCAGAATCTTTATGCGTGCCTTGTATAAATTGTCTCGACGTCCGGCTTGATTGTAAATGCGCAGAATCGCATTAAGATAAGTCAGCAAGTGTTGCTTGGGAAGAAACGATTTAATCACTGAACCGATATAAGGCGTGCGTCCCAGTCCACCACCAACAAGTACTTCAAAGCCAATCTCGTCGCGTTCGTTTTTAATAAGACGAAGACCAATATCATGTACTTGCACAGCAGCTCTGTCATTCAGCGATCCTGTGACGGCGATTTTAAATTTTCTTGGCAACCAGTTAAATTCAGGGTGTAATGTTGACCATTGTCGAATTAACTCGCACCAAGGGCGGGGGTCTTCTATTTCATCTGCAACAGCGCCTGCCAGTGGGTCTGTGGTGGTATTTCTGATGCAATTGCCGCTGGTTTGAATGGCATGCATTTCGACGTTAGCCAAGTCTTGTAGTATTTTGGGAACATCGCTCAGTTCAGGCCAGTTGTACTGAATGTTTTGTCGGGTAGTAAAGTGCCCATACCCTTTATCGTAGGTTTTGGCGATATCGCCCAGCGTGTGTAATTGTTTTGACGAGAGCACACCATAGGGAATGGCTACGCGCAGCATATAAGCATGCCGCTGATAGTACAAACCGTTGCGCAGACGCAGTTGCTTGAATTCGTCTTCATCCAGTTCACCGTTCTCGTAGCGCGCCACTTGATTTGCAAATTCATCCACCCGAGCTTGCACGAATTGCTTGTCTTCAGCATTGTATTGGTACATGTTTAAGCTGCCTCTATTCCATCATTGGCGTAAGGGTCATCAACACCTAATCGCTTATGCATATTCGGACTGGTGGTTGTGTATTGCAGATGTACCTTTTCGCCAGGATTAAGCTGTTCTTTAATGGCAAAGGCGGCCAGTGCGGCCTCGTGAAAACCACTAAGAATCAATTTCTTTTTACCTGGATACCAGTTGATATCACCTATCGCGTAAATGCCTGATGCGTTAGTCTGGAATTTTTCCGTATCAACGATAATTTGGTTTTTCTTCAGATTGAGCCCCCATTGAGCTATGGGTCCTAACTTTGGTGACAAGCCGTAGAACACCAGCAATTGGTCCAGTTCGACCCGGCGGGAGACACCGTCCTGACCGGTTACGCTAATGCTTTTAATGTGCGCGTTGTCGCTCTCAATCGCACGAACGTTGCCAACCAGAAACTGCATCTTGTGCTCATCACACAGTGCGCGCATGCGTTCAACGGAAGCGGGAGCTGCTTTAAAATTAGTCGACCGGTGCACCAGTACAACACTGTTTGCCTCTTTATAAAGTTCCAGAGCCCAATCCAATGCGGAATCACCACCGCCGAGGATAACGATATCTTTACCAGCGTGATCACTGGTGTCTTTAACGGAATAAAATATCGATTGAGCAGGCAATGCAACTGTCCCCGGAATTTTTAATGGTTTGGGCGCAAAAGCGCCCACACCACCAGCAACGACGATAGAACGCGTTATAAACTCCAGACCGGAGTTAGTGACCACGTGATATCTGTCGTCGTCTTGTCGTGTTACCGCGCTGACTTGCTGCGAATAGTGGAAAGTCGGTTTGAAAGGCGCGATCTGCTCTTGCAGCCGATCTATAAGCTCTTGCGCACCAATAGTGGGATAAGCTGGAATATCATAGATGGGCTTATTTGGGTACAGCTCGGCGCATTGACCGCCTGCGGCTGGCAGGGATTCGATGACGTGAGCATGCAGGCCCAGCAGTCCAAGTTCAAATACCTGAAACAACCCGCAGGGACCGGCACCAATAATAACGACGTCAGTTTCTGTTTTCATGCCTGGGTTAAAACGCTGTGTGTGTAGTTACACAGATTTGAGCAGGAAATTGCGGCGTTGTTTAATGCTATTTTGGTATAACCATATATCTAATTTGTCGCGCACAAAAAAGGCCACTGATTTGACTCAATCAGTGGCCTTTTTCGTACTTTATCCAGCGTTAGTGCCAGACAGTTAATACAGTTTACTCACTCTCATCCTCACCGTTATCCACCCAGAACGTTCGGCGTGTCAGATTTTTGAAATCCGGTGTAAACGGTTGTTCTGGTCCAGCCAATAACGTTGGACCGTCATCAGTAATCAGTACCGCCGGCTCAGGTGGGATACCACCGTGCGCCAGTTCTTTTTCGCGATCTTCTTCGTCTATCTCACCGTCGCCGTTCATATCCACTGTTGGTGAGCCGTCGATAATGTTGAGCGCATAAACCGACCCACCACCAATCGCTGTGGTACAAGCACCAACCGACAAAGCAGGGCGATAGCTGGTAAAAATTACCTGGTTATTCGCGGTTACGCTGGCGCCAAGCACCTTTTCACCGGTTGCTCCCAGGTCGTATCGCCAGCCGAATTGATTGACCTCTGGTGTCAGGTTATTGGTAATGTCAATCAAATCTGCCTCAGTAATTGGCTGGTAAGTTTGGCCACCGTCGGTGGTTTTTCCGTAGCCGGCAGGTTGGTCAAACAGATTTCCTGTTTTGATCATGTAAAAGCGATCATCGATTAATAAATCGAGTGGGTGTGCACGCCAGCCTGAGCCAATACTGATGGATATAAAACGATCACCGTCATTGGAGATAATCGCCACATCAGGCTCATAATAAAAACGGCGTTCGCCATCGTAGTCGTCGCCTGTTGACAGGTTTGCCAGCACACCGCCTTGAAGCAGGGGACCGCTTTGGTGGAATTGCGTGAAATCGAATCGCCACACCTGACCACCTGTGTCAGATGCGTAGATTTGATCGGCAAAGCCATCATAGTTAGTATCCAGAATGCGCAGATTCGACGGTATGGAATAATCCATGTCGGCGAATTGTTGATTACCACCGGTAGTACCCAGCGCTGACCAAATCAACTTTCCGGTTTCGGCATCGACAATATAAATGCCTCGACCCTTACCTGCCTCTTGTCGTTTGACACGCTTTGAAACACTGCCAGTGACTTCATACTGTACGTCTTGGTTGGTGTCATAGCCTGCACCAAATATCAGTACGTTTCGCTCTTCATTATTAAAGCGGATTTTTGTCGGCGACATTTTCGACCATGTTTGACCGAGTTCTTCAAATCCTGGCTGACCGGCTTCAATAACCCAGGCAAGTTTTGGATTGAGCCTGCTGGCTACATCCAGAGCATAGTAGTTGCTACCACCTCGTCTCATACCTGTGTATAGGAAAGCTTTTTCACCAGAGTCGATGACAACGTTGTCATTATCGTCTGTAGTCCATATCGATAACACACCGTCCAGCCCGTACGGGTGGGCGTCCGATGACTGATTGTTCCAGTAAACATCGAAGTTTTCCAGCAATTCTTTCGGCACATACGAGTATAACTCCTGACCTTCCTCACGATCAATAGAATGTAAGTAACCTTCGTTCGTACCAACGAATATAGAGGTTTTGGTTTTGCCACTGTCGGCGTAATTTAAAATGACTGGACGTGCATGCATAGGGTCGCCCATGTGCTGTCGCCAGTCAGTGGTTTGGCCATCTTCATCATCGTCTTTTAAGTCAACACCACGAGCCCATTTAAGCAAAGATTCACGATGACCGGCTTGTTCAGCTGTAGTGACATGTGCAAGACCCAAGTCTTCAATAGTGATACTGTTGTTATCTTCATGCAGTGCCTGTGACGCTGCTGTTAGATCAACACCAGTTGATGGAATGTCGTTGGTGTAATCACCAATGAAGGTGAATATCCGGCGAGGGTTTCCGGCGTTAAACTCCAATTCTTTGGCAGCGCCTCCTTCAGCAACCTGGTTGCCATCGGGGTCGTCGCTCCACCAACTACGGCTGTCTTTGTCAAAGAATCCGCTGGTCTTATCAACAGCAGCATTGCCATTGATGTCCAGAATGGTGATGTCGCCATTGCTGTCTTTACCAACTTCATAGCGCTTGAGATTGCCTTTCCAGCCAGGTCGCTGATTAGGCTTGAACAATGCAAAATAAATATCGTTTCTATGCGTTAAACGATTAAACTGGTTAACGGTGGCACCCGGTGCCACGAAGCTGGTATCTACTGACAACACATCACCCAGAATAGATTGAAATACATCGACCAGTTGAGCTGATGATTCGGCTTGGTAGTAGCCACCCCCACCTTCCGAGGCAATTGACTGCAGAAACGGACTATTGATATTAAAACCAATTGTGTAGGTCGAGATGTTTTGCTTGCCATTCATGGAACCTGCATGATCAGTTTCGTTTAACCATTCAGCTAACTCTTCGCCGCATTGCTCATTTGGGTTCGCACTACTGCAATTAGTTTTACCGGTCAGCGATTTAACTTTATTAAAGGCGCTATTGGATGTCGCCGCACCATCTGATAAAAAGACAATATGGTTGGTCTGACAACTAGACCGAAACGGCGTAATGTAGTTGGCTGTGCCATTGATCTGTTCAGACCGGCAATACCAGCTATCCAGATCAGAATCTGTGCATCTGTTGTGGCGATAGACCGAACCGCCGGTATAACTCTCTGGTACCGATACCCGGTGGTAACGACTTCTGCTAGGTCCTCGCTGTGTCCCATAATCAACATTACCGCCTCTGAAATACTGCGCAGCTTCGTAGTAAGCATCAACGATTGGAGTACCGCCAGTTGCTGTTAAGCCGTTGACTACCTCTTTCAGCCTGTCTCTGGCAGTAATGTAGGTGGGCGAGGAATTATCAATTGTAGATTGATAGTCAATACGTATTTTTGGTGCATTTGCAGGCTCGCCGTCAATGGTTTCATAGCGTCGAATATTGTCACCCGATACGTGAGAAAACATAAACGCCATAGCGTTGCCTGAACGCCAGCCATTTCGATTAACCAACTCCTGTACTATCGGCCGCAGATCAGCGGTTGTGGCTTTTTCGTTTCTTTTAAGTGCCGGGATGTTGCTCCAGCGCACACGAGAGCTGGTTTTTGGTCGGCTGGAAATATTTCTGCGTCGGGATTTATACGTGGCAGGGTTGTCCCGCGCTTCGGCGACAATATCCAGAGACACATTGCCTGATGTGGTTCTTTCAACTTCAAATTCGATACTGGCATTAGTTATAACTGCACCTTTTGGTACTTTTATATCTTCAAAACGCATCGCAAGTATTTGCTTGTATCTGCCATCGTATGGCATTTCCAGGTCCTGGCTGTTGGTATTAGTGTTACCACCCCAAACGAACTCTTCAGCATCATCTGAACTCTTGGCGACTTGAGACACCGCTGATTTGTTTATGCAGCCACCGCCGTTTGGAATATTTGCACTGTCGTAGGTGTATTTTAGCGCTGGTGCAGCACTGGCAGAGCTATCAAAAGAGTGTGCAGCGCGCCTGCCAGTACCCTTGATAGTTATCGCCACGGCGTTACCACCGCACCAACCCGCCTGATTAACGATTTCTTGTAAGACGCCAGAGAGATCTTCGGATTGATAGGTCAGGCCTTCAGACCACGCATCAGGTTTCCATGTTGAGAACGCGGTAGTTTGCGGCCTTCCCGAAATATCACCATCGCCTCCGGTGTACTTTGCAGCGTTTTCAATCTTTTCACCCGTGATAGTCAATAGTGTTGGGTCTGTACCATCACCACGAGCGGTAAATTCGAGTTTGGCGGATGTAATTTTTGAGCCTTGCGGTATGTTTATTTTTTCGAATCTCATGCCAACAGCCTGGGCGCCAGCATCGACTGTGCCGAGTCCCAGGTTATTGCCATTGAGTGACATATTGCCATCTGAAATAAGTTCTTCGGCGTCATTGGCACTGCTGGTTACTCGGGGAGCTGCACTGATTTCGCCGCATTCTTCCTGCTCACAAAGTTCTTTGTCAATGGAGGTAACTGGAAACAACACAGAACCACCACCCCGTGTACCATTGAAACGCATCAAGCCAACGTTCACATTAGTGGCGTTATCAAGAATGACATCGAGCGCATCTTTCATGCGTTCCAGGCGCGAGGATGGGCCGCCATCTTTCCAGTTCATTGACCCTGATGTGTCTAACACAAAAAGCACATTGGGGAATATATCTAACGACGGGTCGACTTGACCGAAGAAGACTTCTGTATCATCAGCGAATGCAGTAGACACACAAAGTGAACTGACGCATAAAGCGCCGAGCAAGCTTCTTACTTGTGATAGTTTGTTATGTTTATTATCCATAGAGATGACACCCGTTTGCTTATTCCTGAATTTCATTTGTCTCAATCCTGAAACTGACCACATTACAACTGACGACCTGGCGCGATTCGATAAGCACCTTGAATTACAGAGGCGTTTGAACGTACGGCTCTGATTTTGGCATCCGCTTTTACTTCGTATCGGTACGCCATAAAATTACTGCTGGCATTGCCCGCTGAAAATCCGTAAGCCGGTCCAAAGCCGGTAAACTGAATTTCGGCATCACTTTCCATTCCGATGGCTTGTTTCATATCAATAACTTTGACAAGCTTTGGTGAGAGTGCCATGTTGCCGTCCATCACCGCGTCAACATTGGCTATGTTGATGGCTTCTGACAGATTGGCCGTATCGTTTAGCATGACCTCGCTACCTGACTCCGCGCCTTGAAATGTCGTTGCAGCCTGCACTGAGTTACTGGCCATACGGCGCTCTAATGTAGAGCCACGCATGCTTGAGACGCCCATAATGGATAGCATGAAAATTAAAATCATCGCTACCAAAAGCGCACCACCGTGTTGGCGTTGCATTGGTGTTTCTTTTTTTTGTAAACCTAGTGTCATAGTTATCCAGTTGTACGCTTTGTTAGTCGACAAAATTTGCGTCCGGTCTTCTTGGGTCGACTATCCATGGGTCGACGATCTATGGATTAGCGGTTTGTGAAAATTTTATTTTTTCGTCGCGTCTGTTTCTTACCTTGACCGTGGTATTGAATACCAGTCGATACCGGCGATCTTGTGCATGCGAAAGTCCGCTGTCGGCAGCTGCCTCTGGCGGAATAGACTGACCTGCAATGACATAAACATTGGTATCTTCTTGTTCTGCGATACGTTCATAAGAGGTCATGATCAAACCAATCTGAATACTCTCAATATCAGCTGGCTCAAACACAGGATCATTGGCAGAAACATAACGTAAAGTGTTGTTCTGTCTAAGGCCATACGATATGCGCATATTCTCTACACCTTGCGCAAGTTCAGCAGGTGGATTAGCAGGGTCGTTGTACGGGAAACTCTGTTGGTATAAAGCGCGAATACTGTCACCAGATTCATTGACCAGTCCAGTGTCGCCAATGTAGTAGACATGGGAGCGAAAACGCATGACTCGCGTGTTCGCAATATCATTGGGTAAACCGTAATATGCTGAGAGGTTACCGTTGCGATTCCTCGGAGCCGTATGCGACAAAGACTGTCCATTGCCATCTTCGGCGACTGCGGTGACTTCAATTAAATCGACATTGGCGCAACTTGCAATCAGCACCAGATCTCCGGTCCTGATTCCCAAATCTTCGTTGATTACTATAGGATCGCTCAGGCTGGGTTCACTAGCTGTGCCAACGGGGCCAGGTAAGGTTGATCGTACGCGATCGCCATATTGCACAGTCAGAACATCAGTTCCAGGTATTGATGGGTTGTCTTCTGGTGGTTCAAACCCACCTGGGATTTCTGGCGACCAGTTATCAGCAGTCACAACCACCGCGCCGGTTACCATAGACGCATTAAAGTTAAATTTAGGTTTTCCATTTTGATGAAAACCATCCTGTGGGACAGGGGCGTCGGCGGCTAAAACTGTCATTCGCCCGCGACGAGAATCAAGGCAGCCTTGATAACCGGCCATACGAATATCTTTACTTAATGTCGTTAAAGCAAATCGTGCGTTTTCCTGAATATTGGACATGGCCGAATTAAGTTCGGCGCTGCGCTTGTTGCCAGAGAAAACTGCGATCATGCCGGTTAGCAGAATTAAACCAATCGCCATCGCTATAAGCAGTTCAACCAAAGAAAATCCCTTCTGGTGAGCTGTAAGTGTATTTTGGTTGATGCGAATATTAGCCACAGCTTATTGCTCCAACACAAAGTTGACGGACATGGACTCTTCTTGAATAGAACCGTTGACTATCTCTGACCACACCAGGGTCACCATGTATATGTTGTTGCTGACCGGCGCAACGCTTGCACCGGCTGGTATTTTTTCTGAGCTGGGCAGGGCAGGTATAAAGTTATCGTTGCCATTGCCCTGTCGTGGATGAAAATAGCCACCCCAGTCGTAGAGGTCTTGTGATGCAATTTGAGCTGGTGTGCATGCCTGTAAATCGCATCGTGGATTTTGTGAATCGGGCGCCGTGAAAATATCGTCGTACTCGCCTTCTCTAACACCGCGAACGTTAGTTCGCATACGGTTCATCATGTCACTGGCCAGAAAAAAAGCTTGTGACTGATAGTAAGCACTCTGGCTAAAACGCATTCCTTCGACTTGCATGCGAGCAGCAGCCAGGAAACCGATTGATAGCAGCACGATGGTGATCAATATTTCGATCATGCCAATACCGCGAATAAATCGTCGGGTGCAACCTGACACATCGTTGATCATTATTTGCAGACCTCGTTGCCAAACACATCACGAGGGTAATCGCTGCCGCTGGGTCGACCAGGGCGAACGTCCCCTGTTGGTGCCACGTTGAGCGATCGAGAATATTCAGGGTCTAAATCTTTATTGCAAATATGGAAGCTGCCGTTGGTCCATTCCGCCTGTCCCGTTTTTCCATAACGAATAAATTTTCTGATACCAGATCCTGCGCTGGTTCGATCATCAGAACCCCACGCGGTTATATTCGCATCGGCTCGAGGTTCAGCCGATATTGAAATAATCTCATCATCAGGATCGATAGTCGCAACGGTCTCACCAGGCTCGCGAGTGTTATCAACAAATACTAACCAACCGTATTGCCAGTCGTCCGCGTTTGCACCGCATTTTTCGGCATCGAGTGCGATTTTCGGGCACACCGTAACGCGGCTGGTGGATTTGACAGATTCGCTTCTGGCTAAGAATAGTGCTTGCCTGAGCTCTGCATAGTCAGCTGCGACTTGGCTGTTTTTTATCGCTCCCGAAAAACTCGGAATGCCAATACCAAGCAACACGGCCGCTACTGCAAGTGCAATAAGAAGCTCGATCAGTGTGAAGCCAGATTGATTTTTAGTATCCATGCGGGTCGTATCGGCCTGCAATGGATTGACTTAAGTAAGCAAGTGGGAAATTGTGTGGAGTCCGCAATACCGGTAATGTGTCTTTAACTATTTGTGCGACGTATCGCGTTTAGTTACAGTATGAGCTAATCAGTTCCAGCAGTTATTGTCGTCCTGGCCAGCGGTTCCCGGTGTTGATGTTCTTTTGCCTAAATGGTCAATAGATATAGTCTTGCACTCGGCATCTTTGGCCTGGATATCTTGAGGCGTGGCAACGATAGTAAAAGCCGATGAGGTTGGTGCTGGAGACAGTGCTATGGAGTAGTATCCCTCAGGAGAGTTTTGCAATGCTCCGCTTAATGTGCAAGTTGCGTAAGTAAATTGGGTTGATTTGCACCGCTCCATGGCCTGAGTCGCTTCCATTAGGGCCAATGTACCATCGGCGCGCCGTGACTTATTCAGAAAATCGGCATAGGAGGGGTATCCCACAGCGATTAAGATTCCCACAATCGCTATAACGACTAAAAGTTCTACCAGAGAAAAACCTCTGGTGCTGGCGCTTCGATTCAAAGTATTCAGCTTGAACTTTTTAATTGCACTCATGTGGTATTTCCGTTGGTTCTTGACTCGAATGTTTTGCAGTGCAATTTTGTGTTGCAGTGCATTGTGTAGCAAAGCGCCCATACCTGTTAATAACGGCGCATCTATACTAACGCCACACTGTTAATAACGGCACCATATTAGTAACGGCACCATATTAGTAACGGCACAATGTCAGGTTAGCTGCTGTATGAGCCGCGTAATTTCGATCATAGTGAGAACCCAATCACGTTTGTTAGAGATTCTCTTCAACCATCTCTTGCCAGAATGTGCGAGTTTTTAATGATTCAATTTCAACTTCTTCCAGTTTGTCGCGACCCGCAAACGCAGTAGCTTTACCCAGTTCAGGAAACAACACGGTTGCCTGTGGAGGTATGCCCGATGCTGACAGCGGTCTATATCTGTCATTGGATGTCAGGTTCATCCCTGGAGTTGGTGGTCGATCTGTGTTGCCAAGTTCCTCCTCGCTGTCATCGCTGCCATCAAGATTTTTTACAGGGTCACCTGTAGCTGCATCCATAAAGAACACCGATCCAGAACCTATGGCTGCCGCACATGTGTCCGTCGCTAAACTGGGTACATAGGAGGTAAAAACGACTTCACCATCCACAGTGACACTGCTACTGAGTACTTTTTCTCCCTTGCCCAGTGGCAGATACCAACCAATTTCACTACCAGTACCCTCGCGACCGATTTCTACTTCCTCAAGATTCACCATGGCTGTATCACCTTCGCGAACTTTGGGGTAACGAACACCCCCGTCATCATCCAGAGGCACACCGTAAACTTGTTTCATACGAAAATTGTAGAATCGATCTTGTACAATGTCATCCAATGGGTGCGCTCGCCAACCGGAACCGATGGAGATCGAAAGCTGTTGCTCGCCTTCAATACTTAACAGTGCCACATCCGGTGGATAGTAGAACCGTCTTGCTGTTTCGGGTGTAGTATCTGCAAAGTATGCAATGGTGCCGCCTTCCATCCGCGAATCAATAGTGGTAGGTAAATCGGGGTTGGTATCATTGTTGTAATCAAAACGCCATACCTGGCCACCCATGTCGCCAAAGTAAATTTGATCGACCATACCATCAAAGTTGATATCTATAACACGTAAATCGCTGGGTACGCTGTATAGCATTTCCGGGTAGTCCATTTGTGTTGTGTGCCAAAGCTTCTCACCAGTTGATGCATCAACAATAAAAAACCCTCTACCGACAGTGTCTGTTGCACGCTTTTGGCGGTTGTCTTCATCAGGGTCAATGACTGCACTTACGTCCGGTTCGGGGGCATCGACAGGATCTTGATTAGAGCCATATCCTGCACCGAAAACCAGCACGTCGCGCGTCGCACCTTCTTCAAATATTTTAGTCTTGACAGGTTTTGACCATGTGTCACCCAGTTCAGTGAAATCGCCGTTAGCTGTTGTGAGTAACGCATCTGATGTATCCGCTCCGCCTGCGATACTCCATAGGTATTTTGGGGCGGCAGGGTCACTAACATCTAATGCATAGTAAAGATTGCCGCCACGTCTCATGCCTATGTACAAGTAGGCTTTATCCTTTAATGGATCGATCAATCCGTCATTATTAGCATCTTGAATCCATGAGGTCATGCCGCCATCAAGCCCATAGGGGCGGTTTCGGGTGGGTTGATTTTCGTAATTTCGGCGTAAGTTTTTTAGTAATTCTTTCGGGATAAATGCAAAATTCTCATTTCCGGTTGCATGGTCTATGGCGTGTAAGAAGCCCTCGTTAGTGGCAACATGAACGACACTTTTGCCACCGATGTAGTTCAATAACAATGGCTGCGAATGCATTGGATCACCCATTTGTGCTCTGGTTTCATCTGTATCGCCATCACCGTCGACATCAAACTCATCTTTACCATGAGCCCAGTCAAGCAGTTGGTCTACGTAGTCAGTATTTTCTGTTAAGGATGCAGGCAATTTTAGCCATTCGCGATCTATATTCGTGTTTTCAGGTAGTAGATCGTTATAGATACCGTTGCTCAATTCGGGGTCTGAACCCGTAAACGTATAAACGTTTCGCGATAGGTGTGATATACCGTTTGATTCTAGTTTCTCAGCAGCTCCACCGAGTAAAACACTGTCGCCATCCACACCATCTGACCAATAACTTTGCGCTGTTTCAAAAAAACGTCCCGTACGGTCGTCGATTGCCAGTGCATCGTTAACGTCGAGGATATTAGCCGTTTCATCTTCTACAGATCCCAGTTTGTAGCGTTTCAGATTACCTGCCCATCGGGCAGTACCCGCAGGTTTGAACAATGAATAATATATGTCCTCGCGATTCTTCAATCGATTGGATTGACTGACCGTGGCACTGGGTGCAACGAATGATGTATCTGTTTTACTGACGTTAATAAATATGTTCTTAAACGCATTGAGCAATTCTGCAGATGAATCGGCTTCATAAAATCCACCACCGCCTTTTGCGGCAATGTCTTTCATGAATTGTGGAGTAGAAAGATTGAAGCCTATTGTGTGTGTCTTGATATTCTGCACCCCGTCAAGCACAGGGTCGATATCGGAGGTGTTTAGCCACTCGGCAAGTTCTACACCACATTCGAACGAACCAGAGTCCGCACAGTTTGGGACCCCGGTTAAGTTTCTTACTTTGGCCGCAGCGGTATTTGATGTTGGCTGACCATCAGAGAGCAGCACAATATGGTTTTGCTGGCATTCACTTTCAATCGGCGATTTGTAGGTTGGTGTTAATCCATTTTTGGAATCTATCCGTTCATAGCGGCAATCACTCGCGTTCAGGTTGGATTCCAGGCAATTGCTGGGGCGTTCAACTTCACCATTGATATACGAAGACGGATGGCTCACACGATGAAATCGGTCCTGCGATTGACGATTACCGCGTTGCAAACCGTAGTCTACTGATTCACCAAGAAAATACTGAGAAGCTTCAAAGTAGGAACCCACAATTGGTGTACCACTTTGCGCTTTTAAACTATCAACAATGGTTGTGAGGTTATCGCGGAACAAGGTGCCCGGATTTTCACGTTGTGATTGATAGTAAATAATCAATTGCGGAGCTCGAGCTTCGGCGCCGTCAAAGGAATAAAAGGATTGTGCGATATCACCCAATGCCTCAGCAGTCATGACAATGGGTTTTCCAGGCACCCAATCTTCGTCTGTGACTTTTGCATTGATCAGTGGCGCAACATCAATCATAAAAGATGAATCTGGTGCATTGCCAGGCAGTGCTGATGCGGTTACGCTAACAGGGTAGGTTGGTCGGCTGGCATCCAGAATTTTGGCATCAGAGTTGTTGAACGATGCATTATCAAGGCTATTGACTATCTTGAAACTATAATCTTGTGCCGTTGTTATGTCTTTTTCTAGTGTTAAATTCAGGGTGGCGCTGACAATTGCTGCGTCTTTTGGAATTCCCAGGCCAGGAAAACGCAAACCAATGATTTGTTTTTTTCCGCTGCTTGGGCTAATGGCATCCAGTGATGCACTGGTTAAGTCAATTGCATTAGTCTCTATTTCTTCAGCCGCATCATCTGACCCGTTGGCCACAGAAGATAAAAAAGTGATGTTTGAACAAAAAGCCCCCGGTGGGACCGAACCTGGTTCGTAGGTTATCTCTAACAACGGAGAAGCGATTTCGTTCTGCTCGCGCGATACGGCATGTCGGCTACCTTGATCACCGGTTTTTTCAATGAATATAGTCATTGGATTGCCACCACACCAATCTGATAGCGTGACAACTTCCTGAATGACAGGGGAAAAATCGATACTGTTGTATTGCTCACCGGGAAATTCCCATTCTTCGGCTTGCCAGTTAGTCTTTTTCTCTGTCCGGGTACGGCCATTGATGTCATTCAGCGCATTGGTTAGTGGTGCAGATGAACCAGCGTTATCCGCCGAAATGGTAAACAGCGTCTTCTCGTTGGACGCTTTATCAGCTGTGAAAACCAGTTTTGCGCTTTTCACTGTTGCACCGGGTGGTACGTGCACATTTGGAAATCTAATTGCCGTGGTCTGTGTTTTTTTCAAAGCACTGTCTGAAACCTCGGCAGCTTTCCATGTAATGCTGAGTTTTGGTTTTACATCACCCGTTGCTGTATGTACAAATGCTGAATTTTCTGCGGTATTGTTATAAGAGTCAGGTGCGCTTAGCACCAGAGAAAGATCACTGCCAGATGTCCAGGTGTCAACATTAATCACCGCTGATACCACCTTCTCAAGATTAGGAGATGAGATTGTTTCATCAGGCGTTATTTCAATGTTCTCCCAGGCTTCAAAATTGGTTGTGATTGCACGTGTCGACAGTGGATCCTGGCTGTAGACAGCGGGGTTACTGGATAACTCTGCTGCTACATTGATGCTGAGCACGTTCAGATCAGTGGTATCTGTTGGCAGAGTATCGCCGCCAGTGGTCACTTCGTCACTGGCTTCATCTGTAGTTTCACCAGAAGTTGCACCAGAAGCTGCACCAGAAGCTCCACCAGAGAGCTCATCAGCTGCGACCGGAAGCGTTGTTGGATCAATTTCCCAATTCGCAATCGGTTCCTCAATAGCATCTGATGTTCCACCTAAAGTAAGGGTGGCAGTCTGAATCACAGCGTCGTTTGGGATATCAATTGAATCGAAACGAAAAGCCAGTTTCCGCGGAAAATGTGTATCGGCGGCAAATAGCAAGCGCGACGATTTGTTAGTTAGATTTCTTGATACTGTATCGGTATTTTGTTCTGTAATTTCATCAAGGTGTGTAACGGCCTCTAACTCGATTGTGGTTAGATCGGTGTCTATCGCTTCGGCGTAAGAATAAGTTAGTACTGGACGCAAGTTTTCAGTGACGTCAATACCATAAAATTCGCGGATATCTTGTTTAGAAGGTATGTATTCATCCACTGGGTCAAGAATAAATGACATGGGATTGCCTTCCTCCCATGTGGGCAAGGTAACAATCAAATTCATAATCTCAGCCAAGTCCGGTGTAACAACCGCATTGGCTGGTTTTGCCGGTCCGCCAGTATCAGCGAGCGTCGTATCTGTTGGACCACCAAGCGTTGTATTCGGTGGTATATCGTTCCATTGAACACCGCGAGTCGAATTGACCAATCGACTTTCTATTGTGTCAAAAGCATTCACGCCATCGGGCAGGGGGTCAGGTGTTGCCGTTGCTTCGAGCTTGATCAGTGCAGACATATTACCTACCTGAGCGGCTTCACTGGTTTTTGTAAACGTTATATTTGCGGCGGTTACAATTGAGCCTTCAGGGATGGCGATGTCTTCGAAACGATAAGCATACCGATCGTCTTCCTGCACTTTATCTGGTTCGACAATGCCATTGTAAAACCACTGTGACGGACCGACTATCGCTCTTGTAGTGGGGTCTGTATCGGCGTTTTCATACTCAGCAGATATCGCCACGGCAAGCACGCTGTCAGTGATTTCTTCAGCACGCGGGACAGTTGCGGGATCTATGGCCGAGTCAATATCGCCCATGACTAACGCTTGTGCGTTCAGATTAACGACATTGGTGTCGTCGTTTTGAGTGGCATCGTCATTTTGGGTTACAGGTCTGACAACAACTCGTTCATCAGGGCATATTCCGTCCGGACATAAATTTCCACTATCCGCTTCAAGATCACCGATCGGGTAGTGTACAGACCCTCCGCGATTTGTTCCCGAAAAGCCCATTAAGCCCACGTTATAGCTACTTGATTCTCGTAGCAGTACGCGCATGGCCACTTTCATACGGTCCATTCTGGATTGCGAGCCTCCATCGTAATAACCCATGGAGCCTGATGTATCTAAAATAAATAGAATATTCGGGTTGGTATTGAATGCATCTTTGGACTGGCCGAAGAATATTTCTGTATCGTCTGCACTCACAACGGGTGCCAAACCAAAGGTGCTCAACACAGCACCCAAAAGTATAGCTTTACTGTGTGTCATAAAATTCATTAGCAATCAGTTCCTTGTTCTACTGCACCAATAGCAACAACGCCCTGCGAAATTGTAGTGCTGGTAGCAGCATCAACAAGATCCGATGTACCGGTTACAAAAAATCGTCTACCACCAATAGGGCCACCCAGCGACCAACCAACAGGCAGTGACTGACCTCCGTAGTCTATGGTTACCGTGGTTGTCTGGCCGCCGGATTTATTTAAATCAGGCTGCTTAACTGTTAGTGCGTCTTTACAAATAACTGCTTCAACAGCATGTGGGTCGGTGGCCTCTTCAATGGCAAGAATGACATCGGTTGCTGATTCCGCAGATTGGAAAGTTGTCTCTTTTTGCACAGCGTTCGCCGCAAGCTGCTGCTCTATCGTGGCATCACGCATGGCGGCGATGCCCAGTATGCTGAGCATAAATATTAATACTATAGAGACCAGCAATGCTGCGCCGTCCTGCTCTCTTACAAGCATCTGTTGATTAAAGTTCATCGGCGATTCCGGACTTTAACGGTAGAATTAAAAGCTAGCTTTAGACGTTTGTCGGAGGCGTAAGACTTGCTCGAATCTACAGGTGCTGGAGAGGCGTCGAGTTCATTACCAGCAAGCTGATAAGTTGAATCGTCTGTTTGCTCCAGTATCGGGTCGTAGGATTGCATCAGAAGCCCAATTTGAACGACTTCAATTCTGCCAGACAATTCGGCGGTGTCCTCTGGATCTAAAAATTGCAGCGTTCGATCATTTGTCTCGTCTGGGTTGCGAATCCCCACTTTTATTTGCATATTGGCAACGCCTTCGATCATTTCAATCGGCGTATTCTGTGCTGTATAGGGTAGTGTCTGTTTGTACAGTGAAAATATTTTATTGCCCGCACCGTTTCGTCGTTGAGTATCACCAATAAAATAAATGTTCCCCTCAAAACGCATGACACGAGGACGATTATTAGCACCAGCTAATCCATAGGGAGCTGAAAAACGACTGTCATTATTACTGCTGGTGCTGTGCTGTAAAGTTGCGCCACTAGCGGAGGTGATGGTGAATATATCGGCGACCTGACAATTTGATATCAACGCCAAATCACCGTTGACCAACCCTGAATTAGTGACGTCTAATACGATATCTGCGTCAACGGTTGCCAGTGGTGCAAATGTGAAATTCACCGCGCTGCCAAATTGTGCTGAGATCGCGTGAGTGCCCGGCACCGGAGCGCCTTTGCCATCAGGTATGGTAAATCCCATTGGTGCTGATGGGTTCCACGTGCCTGCATTTTCTATAAGTGAAACAGACACGGCAGTATTAAAATAGTTATCTGTTGGAGCGTCGTCTGATAAAATTTTTGCCGAGGCCGTATTAATATCCACGCAGCCCTGGAACCCTGCCATGCGAATATCACGGGTAATGGTGTCCATAGCAAAGCGAGCGCTATCTTGAATATCGGTTAAGGCGGTATTTAAATCGACGCTTTTGCGTGAGCCTGAAAACACAGTCACAGCGCTTGCCACCAAGACCAGACCCAGGCTCAGGCCTATCATCATTTCGATCAGTGTAAAACCGGCTGACCGCGACACTGGCCTGGTTGATGATAAGGGGGCTTTCACCTGATTCGTTTTGAGCATATTCATGGTGTAATCAGCACCGATAAAACTTGTTCTTCGTCTGTGCCTTTGTAGGTTTCACCCCATTTCACATTGACGGTATATGTTGACGTTGTGGCGTTAAAGAGTATTTCTCCTTTGGCGTCAATCCCATCTAAAGAGGGCAGCAGCGGCTTAGCGTCAGCTGCATATAAGTACTGACTCCACTGATGAAGATCGTTTTCTGCAATTTGGTTTGGCGTGCAAGGTGTGTTGGCGCTGTAGCATCCCGGTGCAGCTGTTGCGTCGTTGGTCGTGAAGTTATCGTAGTGGCCAGCCAATACGCCGTCTCGGTTAGCGCGCATCCGGTCGGTCATGTCTCGCAACATAAAATTTGCTTGAGACAAAAAGTATGCATTCTGGCTATAGCGCATGCCTTCTATCTGCATTTTTGCGGCGGCCAGAAAACCCACAGAGAGCACCAGAACTGCTATCAATACTTCGATAAGCCCGAGGCCCGATTGGTTTGGTTTAGCACCCATCTTAACTATTCGCCTTTTCCGCACTGTGCTGTTCCACCAAATGAATTGATCAAATCACCATCCTCACGGCGCGCACGTCTGGGATCGCCACTAAGCGAGATGTTCAACGCTCGTGCTGCCTCATCACCCCGACCGTCACACAACATAAAGAAACCGGATCCCCGCCAATTGCTGGTCCCTCTTGGCCCGAACCGTATAAACGGTCGCTGCAGTGGTGATTCTCCCGTGTTAACCAAACGCGCTCTATTAAGTATCCAGGAAGCGCCTTCAATGGGTTCTGCAACACGCAGTATCTCTTCGCCGCCGTCGATCACCCCGGGCATTGACTCGTTGTCAACAAACACCAGGAATCCGTTTGACCATTTGTCTCCACAAGTATCATCATCACCACGAGCGCACACCGCGGTGCGGGTGGAACGCTTAATGGCTTCGGACCGCGCTATTTTCAACGCACCCATCAGCTCATTGGTTTTCACCACTTGTCGACTATTGAGCATTGCGTCACTAAAATTGGGCGCAGCGATACCCAGCAATACACCGGCCACAACTATGGTGATCAGTAGCTCAACCATCGTAAACCCATGATAATTAGGGTTTTTATTGAAATCCCGCATGTTGCAATTGCCTGGAAAAACGTGTTTCTATTCAGATAGCGGCATCTTGCGAGAAATTTTCAGTTAACGGTGTTTACACTCGGGGCGCACTCGCGGATAGTTCGTCTATCTTTAAATTCATTCAAGAACACTAAATTTCAACGTGGCTTATCAACTCGGTCTGGACACAGGCGGCACTTACACTGACGCCGTGCTCGTGGACGACAATCAAACAGTGGTCAAGAGTGCAAAATCACTGACAACGCACGGTGACCTGATTCAAGGTTTACGAGGCGCAGCATTTGGCGTGCTTGAAGATCGTTTCCGGCCGATCACTTTGGTGTCTTTATCCACCACATTGGCCACCAACGCGTTGGTCGAAGGCCGAGGGCGTCCTGTGTGTCTTGTGCTAATAGGTTATCGACCAGAACAACTGGCTAAAGCCAGATTGGTCGAAGCGCTGGGACGCGACCCGCACGGATTCATCAATGGTGGGCACTCAGCTTCTGGTGAGCCTGTTTGCGCCCTGGATGTTAAGGCCTTAACTGAACTGGTTGATTCTGTAAAAGACACGGTAGAAGCGTTCGCGGTGTCATCTTTATTTGCTGTTAGAAATCCAGAACATGAAAATCAAGCGCGTGAACTTATCCATCAATTGACCGGTAAGCCGGTAAGTTGTGGTCACACACTCAGTTCAGGTCTTGATGCACCTCGTCGCGCGCTAACCGCGTTATTAAATGCCAGACTTATTCCTTTGATTAGCTCCTTGCTCGACGCTGCCCAGCAACTTTTAGGTGAAACAGACATAAACGCACCATTGATGGTGGTTAAAGGTGATGGCTCTCTGGTGTCCGCCGATGTGGCTGAGCAATCACCTGTTGAAACCATTTTAAGTGGCCCTGCAGCCAGTGTTGTTGGGGCACAGTTCCTTAGTGATGAAAAGTTACTGATGGTCTCTGACATGGGTGGTACGACAACCGACATTGCCATGATTCGTGATGGGCAACCACGGCTTAGCCCTGATGGTGCGACGGTGGGTGGCTGGCGCACCATGGTGGAAGCAATTGATGTGAAAACGTTCGGACTTGGCGGTGATAGTCGTATCACGTTTAACCGTGAGAAGCGTGATTTCGATGTTGGACCAGAACGCGTTATGCCTGTCAGTCTTTTAATCAAGAATCATCCGGAGTTAAAAGACGTTTTGCATGCGCAACTTGAGCTACCCAGAAGCACCACGCACAGTGCAGAGTTTGTTATGGCGCATGCGGCGGAGCCGACTGACTTAACCAAACAACAACGAGAATTGTGGGAATACATCAAGCACAAACCGATAGATGTGCAAACGGTGTTTGATGATCAAACGCTTGACAGGGCAATGGTCCGGTTGTCGCAGCGAGGCATTGTGCTTCGGTCTGGTTTTACGCCCACAGATGCGGCTCATATTGTTGGTGACTTGAACGAGTGGGATACTGAAGCTGCAACGTTGGCGGCAAAGTTGTTGATGCGATATTCGGAAAACAATTTAGGAATTCGTTTTCACAGTGTTCAGCACTTTGCACAACACATAATGGATTCAGTGTCGCGATTAACTGCATTGGCGATACTGGATACACAATTGTCAGAAAAGATCGCTGATAACTCTCGATTTCTTAAGGGGCTTGATAGCTCGCAACGTACATTGCTTGCCAACTTGCTGGTGGATGGCGAAAACGATGAATTACAAATTCAATTGGCGATGCGGTTTCCGGTTATCGGTCTTGGAGCACCTGTGGCCAGCTATTATCCTAAAGCGGCTAATTGGTTAAAGACCCGTGCCATATTGCCCGAACAAGGCAATGTGGCAAACGCACTGGGCGCCGTTGTCGGTTCTGTGCGGCAACAGCAGGAAGTGATAATTACGCCAGCCAGTGGGCGGCGGGTCAATGTGCATCTGAGTTCCGGCACGCAAGAATTTGAAACGCTGGAAGAGGGTGCTGCTCAAGCGATTAAAGAGGCTGAAGCATGCGCGATCGATTTAGCTCGCCGTGCAGGCGCTCAGGCCATCAGCGTTGATCACATCAGAACTGACAATATTGTCGATAATTCGGGAGAAAAGGTGTTCTTCGAAAGTCGAATTGTTGCCACAGCCACCGGCCGACCCAGCACAGTCTAAAACGTAAAACGGGGTCAGGTCTTTGATTTTTAAAACGGGGTCAGGTCTTTGATTTTGAATGGTAGGGCCACTATAGCGAGCGCAGGTTTCAAAAGAAACCTACATTCGCTATGGTGGCCCTCCCATTCAAAATCAAAGACCTGACCCCGTTTCATGGACCCCGTTATTCCGTTATTTCGGGATGTAAATGTCGGTGACGGTTCCTTCTGCCACTTCTGCTGCGAAGTTGAACGTTTCAGACAAGGTTGGGTGAGGGTGAACTGTGAGTGCGATGTCTTCTATGTCTGCACCCATTTCCAGCGCAAGAACCGCTTCAGCTATAAGTTCTCCGGCATTGGGTCCAACCATGCCAGCACCTAATATTCGTTTGGTTTCCGGGTCGTAAATGAGTTTAGTGATGCCTTCGTTACGGCCCATACTTAATGAGCGACCGCTGGCGGCCCAGGGAAAGCTGGCTTTGCTGATTTTTACCCCTTGTTCTTTGGCGTCTGTTTCAGTCAAGCCCATCCATGAGACTTCCGGGTCGGTGTACGCGACCGATGGAATGGTCTTGGCATCAAAGTAAGATTTGTGCCCGAACGCAACTTCAGCTGCCACTTTGCCTTCGTGCGTGGCTTTATGGGCAAGCATGGGTTGACCAACAATATCGCCTATAGCAAATATGTGTGGCACGTTTGTGCGCTGCTGGGAGTCAACTGAAATAAAGCCGCGATCATCGACATCTACACCGGCAGCGGTAGCATTAATGGTTTTACCATTTGGACTACGGCCGACTGCTAACAGCACACGATCAAAGGTATCTCTTGCCGGTGCTTTGCCGCCTTCAAACTCTGCTTCTAATCCCTTATCGCTACTTTTAACCCCACTGACTTTAGCACCAAGAAAAATATTCTCGAATTGTTTTCGTAAGCGTTTTTCAAGTGGTCTGACTAAATCACGATCGCATCCAGGCATTAGCCCGTCAGACAATTCAACCACGGTCACCGCAGTGCCAAGACCGGCATAGACACAACCCATCTCTAATCCGATGATTCCACCACCAATGACAAGCAACCGTTTTGGAATATTGGCTAATTCCAGCGCGCCGGTTGAGTCCATAAGACGATCATCATCGTAGGGCAGGCCAGGAATTTTTACGCTTTGTGATCCTGCGGCGATAATGGCGTTAGTAAAAGTTACGGTTTGCTTTTTATCTCCTGCGATGTCAATGCTGTGTGATGATGAAAAGGTCGCAAGCCCATGTGCGACGGTGACCTTGCGTTGTTTGGCAAGCCCTGCCAATCCACCGGTCAGTTGACCGATCACTTTTTCTTTAAAGCCGCGCAGTTTGTCGATATCAATTTTTGGTTCGCTGAATGTCACACCGTGATCGGCCATGGTGCGAGTTTCGTCAATAACAGCAGCCGTATGTAGTAAGGCCTTTGACGGAATGCACCCCACATTCAAACACACACCACCCAAAGATTCGTAGCGCTCAATTAACAAGACCTTCATGCCTAAATCTGCGGCACGAAATGCCGATGTGTATCCACCAGGTCCGGCGCCAATAACAACAACATCATAATCGGGGTTGTCAGGTGCGTTTGTTGGCGCGACTGGTTTTGCGCCAGTTGAGGCATCCTCCGAAACGGTCTCGGCAGCTGAACTGCCGGATGCAGTATTGTTGTCCGCATCGTTGGTGGCCAAATCAATGTCCGGGATAGCGGCCGATGCATCTTCGGCAGAGGAGTTTGTAGATGAGTCGCCACTGGCAGCATCGGCATCGCTGGCTTCTATGACAACCAGATCGCTACCGATAGACACCTTGTCGCCGGGCTTAACCAGTACAGAAGTTACTGTCCCCGCCTGCGGCGCCGGGATTTCCATACTGGCTTTATCGCTTTCTACAGTAATCAGCGATGTTTCTTCCTCGATAACATCACCAACATTGACCAGCACTTCGATGATTTCAACCGATTCGAAATCGCCGATATCGGGTAGTTGAATAGTTTTCAATTCGCTCATGTATCCTGGATTTTCCGTGTTAGAGCAATAAACGTCTTACGTCTTTAATAGCGTTGCAATAGTATTTCAAGAATCGGGCGGCATCGGCACCGTCAACCACTTTATGGTCATAGCTTAAGTCGAGTGGACACATGAGGCGCGGAATAAATTCTTTGCCGTCCCAGACGGGTTGCATGCGGGTGCGAGTAATACCCAGTATGGCAACTTCCGGTGGGTTAACCAATGGCGTAAATGCTGTGCCGCCAATGCCACCCAGACTTGAAATGGTCATGCTGGCACCTTGCATCTCGTTTGGCTTTAATTTTTTATTCCGCGCACGATGACTCATGTCTGCCATTTCAGCGGCAAGTTCTGTGATACTTTTTTTATCAACGTCGCGAAATACAGGCACCACCAATCCATTGGGTGTATCCACCGCTATACCAATGTGAAAATACTTTTTGTAGAACAGCGCCTGACCGTCTGAGGTTAGCGATGAATTGACTTTCGGGAAGGCTTTTAGTGTGTGTACCAATGCTTTCATGTGAAATGCCAGGCCAGTGATTTTAGGATCACCTTCTTTTTGATCGGCTTTGAGTTCTTTTCGAAATGCCTCTACATCAGTTACATCAGCTTCATCATGATGCGTGACCAGAGGTATATTTAACCAGGCGCGGTGCAAGTTGCTGGCACTGATTTTATTAATCCGCCCAAGCTCGACACGTTCAACTTCGCCGAACTTGCTGAAGTCAATTTCGGGCAGGGCAGGGATGCCGGACATGCCGGCACCAGCCGCGCCATAGTTTGAACCAACGCCTTCCATCGCATTTTTAATAAACGCGATAACATCGGTTTTTAATATTCGATCTTTTGGTCCACTGCCTTTTATCAGCGAAAGATCAGCGCCGTGCTCTCGTGCATAACGACGCACGCCTGGGCTGGCATGCGCCAAACGTATTTTTTCGTCTTTTAAATGTTCAGTTGGCGAAGATTTAGGTGCCGTTTTATTTGCGTCGCCGCTACTGCTTGATTGGCTTGCCGGGGTGCTGACCGTGGCCGCCGCTGCTTCTTTTTCGACAGCGGGCTTGTCGGCAGACTTGTCGGCAGATAGGTCGACTGATGTGTCAGCGGGGGTCTCTGCGCTGGCCGGTTGACTTGGTTCTGCTTCTGGCTCAGGCGCTGAATCTGATTGATCGGCTTCGTCTATTGGCTTCATGGTACCAATCACATCGCCCGTGCTGACCTTGTCTCCAACATTGACGGTGATGTTTGCGATTAGTCCAGCCGCGCTGGCAGGAATTTCCATGCTGGCTTTGTCGCTTTCCAGGGTAACCAGAGAATCTTCCAACATCACCTGGTCGCCGACGCTAACCAATATTTCAATGATCTCGACATTTTCAGAATCACCGATATCCGGTACAACAATGTCCATGTCCACAGTGTCAGTTTGAGTGCTCATATTATTATTCCTCTCACCGACATTAAACAGTAGTTGGGTCTGGCTTGTCTGGATCAATCGCGTATTGCTGAATCGCATTTGCCACCACGGAACGTTCAATTTTTCCATCAAGTGCTAAAGCGTGCAAAGCAGCAACAGCGACGTATCGCTTGTCTACCTCAAAAAATTCGCGGAGTTTTTCGCGTGTGTCCGATCGGCCAAAGCCATCGGTACCCAGTGCGACAAAAGTGCCCGGCACGTATTCACGAACTTGATCTGAATAACTTTTCATGTAATCGGTTGCACTGATAACAGGTGCCTCGTCTTCTCCGAGTATGGTGGTGATGTAAGGCGTGCGCTCGGTTTCTTGTGGATGCAGCATGTTCCATCGCTCAGCCGCTAATCCATCACGCGCCAGTTCGTTAAAGCTGGTGACACTAAACACATCAGAGGCAATACCCCATTCGCTGGCCAGCATCTCTGCTGCTGCCAGCACCTCGCGTAAAATGGTGCCGCCACCGAGCAAACGCACACGCAAACCTGATGCACTGGTTTTGTCTTTTTTAGCTGTGGCGCTGACTGAGCTGAACTTGTAGATGCCTTTAACGATGCCTTCTTCGACACCGGAAGGCATGGCGGGTTGCTGATAGTTCTCATTCATTGCAGTGATATAAAAGTACACCGACTCACGATTGGCCAGCATGCGGTGCATGCCGTGTTGAATAATCACAACCATTTCATAGCTGAAGCAAGGGTCGTAGCTAATACAATTAGGAATGGTGTTGGATAAAATTAAAGAGTGACCGTCTTCATGTTGTAAACCTTCGCCATTGAGCGTGGTTCTACCCGCTGTGCCACCGATTAAAAATCCGCATGCGCGCATATCACCGGCAAGCCATGCCAGATCACCGATGCGTTGAAAACCAAACATGGAGTAATAAATGTAGAAGGGCACCATGTTCACACCATGTGTGCTGTAGGCAGTTGCGGCCGCTAACCAACTGGCCATGCCGCCGGCCTCAGTGATACCTTCTTCAAGAATTTGCCCGGACTTGTCTTCCTTGTAGTACATGATCTGGTCGCGATCCTGAGGCTCGTACAGTTGTCCCACAGAGCTATAGATACCGAGCTGCCTGAACATGCCTTCCATACCAAACGTACGTGCTTCATCTGGCACAATGGGTACGATGTTTTTGCCGATTTTTTTATCACGTGTTAACAACGTCAGCATACGCACGAAGGCCATCGTCGTTGACATCTCTCGATCGCCCGAGCCATCTGTCAGTGCTTTGAAGTCAGTTAGTGGTGGAACTTCCAACGGCTCTGCAAATTTCTTGCGCTGCGGCAGGTAACCTCCCAGTGCTTTTCGGCGTGCCTGCAGATACTGAATCTCGGGGCTGTCAGGTTCTGGTTTTACGTATTCAAGTTTTTCAACTTGCTCGTCTGTTAATGGAATACCAAAACGGTCGCGCATTTTTTTAAGCGACTCAATGTCCATGTCTTTCTGACTGTGAGTAGAGTTAGTACCTTCGCCTGACTCACCCATGCCATAGCCTTTTACGGTTTTAGCCAGGATGATTGTTGGCTGACCTTCGTGATGAGTGGCCTCGTGATAGGCGGCATACAGTTTGTGCGGGTCATGCCCACCACGGTTCAAGCGCCAAATATCTTCGTCGCTCATGTTGGCTACCAACTCTTTTGTTTCAGGGTATTTGCCGAAAAAATGTTCGCGCGTGTAGGCGCCACTTTTGGCCTTGAAGTTCTGGTACTCGCCATCAACTGTTTCCATCATAAGTTGGGCTAGTTTGCCTGACTTGTCTTTTGCCAGTAATGGGTCCCAGTAGGATCCCCAAATAACTTTAATGACATTCCAACCCGCACCACGAAACATGGCTTCGAGTTCCTGAATAATTTTACTGTTGCCCCGTACCGGACCATCGAGACGTTGCAAGTTGCAGTTAACGACAAACACCAGGTTGTCGAGCTTCTCGCGGCCGGCCAGGGAAATAGCACCCAAGGATTCGGGTTCATCCATTTCGCCGTCACCCAAAAATGACCACACTTTTCGGTTTTCAGTTTTGGCCAGGCCACGGTGCTGCAAGTACTTCATGAAGCGCGCCTGATAGATTGATGTTAATGAACACCAGCCCATTGAGACGGTTGGAAATTGCCAGTACTCAGGCATAAGCCAAGGGTGAGGGTAGGACGACAAACCTTTGCCATCGACTTCTTGTCGAAACCCGTCAAGATCTTCTTCGGTTAAACGGCCTTCTAAAAACGACCGAGCATAGACGCCCGGTGCTGAATGACCTTGAAACATCACCAGATCACCACCGTGTTCAGGTGTCGGTGCGTGGAAGAAGTGGTTAAAACCCACATCGTAGATTGTCGCTGCGGAAGCAAAGCTGGCAATGTGTCCACCAAGGCCAGGTTTGTTCCGGTTGGCTCGCAAAACCATCGCCGTGGCATTCCATCGAATCATGGAGCGAATCCGATGTTCCAATTCGTGGTCGCCAGGACTGCGTTTTTCCAAATGTGGAGGAATGGTGTTCAGGTAGGCCGTGGCCGCCTTGAACGGAATATTGGCACCGGAGCGTCGTGATTTATCAATTAGACGTTCTATTAAATAGTGAGCGCGCTCTGGTCCCTCGCGCTCGATAACCGCGTCGAGGGCTTCAAGCCACTCTTGCGTTTCTAACTCATCTGTCTCTTGTATCTGATCGGTTGTCATGCAGTTTCCAGATTCGATGCGGGCAATCGAAATAGCGTTAATGGTCGAATTAGTCGTGAGCCGAACGTAGTAGTTCGCCAACGAAAAAACCTTTTTCCACAGCGGTTAGCTGAGTTGGCAGTACTGAGTTGGTCAAATCCTGATCACTTGTGGTGGTGACTTTAAGATAATTTGGTGTATAGCCCCAATGCTTGAATCGGCCATCGGTTTGCTTTTCACCTCTTTCCCACAACACATTTTGCGGGTCGTGGCCTATGCGATTTAGCATAGAAGAGAGAACCCGTTGTTTTTGCTGTGCGGCGAGTTCATGCAGGGCTTTGCTGCGTTGCGTTCTTATCGGCTTTGGTACTGAGTTGGGCAAACTTGCTGCCCTGGTTCCCTCACGCTCTGAATAACTGAATATATGGATGTGCCCAAAATCCATGCTCTCAATAAACGCAATGGACTGCTGCCATTCTTCTTCAGTTTCGCCGGGAAAACCAACGATGATGTCGGTGGTGATGTTGAATTCAGGCACTTGATTTCGCAAAGTGTCAGTCATTTCTCGGAAATTACGGGTTTTGCAACGTCTTGCCATGCGACGTAACACAGTGTCGCTACCACTTTGCAAAGGCAGGTGCATGTGCGGTTGCACGCGTGGGTTGTCGAACAAAGTAAAAAACTCAGGTGAAAGATCCCACGGTTCAACGGATGCGAATCGAATGCGTGGAATATCGGTATCACTGATGAGGGCACACACCAATGTGTACAAATTTGTGTCAAGGTCGCTACCGTAACCTCCAACATGCACACCGGTTAGCACCACTTCGTGCACACCCGATGCGGCCAAGGCTTGCACCTCATCGACTAGCGTGTCTATGGGACGGCTGCGCTCTGCACCTCGTGCTACTGTCACAATACAAAATGTGCAGCGGTAGCGACAGCCATCCTGGATTTTAATGAACGCGCGATGACGGTTTCGTGCGAAGAGTGCAGTTTCCGCAGGCACCGTGGCACTCTGCGGCATGGTTGGTTGCTGAAATTCTGCTCGCGTCAGTGGCACCAGTTGATCTTTATTAGTGTTAGGTACTATCAAGTCGATCCCGAGTTCAGCCAATGCCTCGGGTGACTCCAGCGCGCTATAGCACCCTGACACCACGAGTTTTGCTTCGGGGTTAGCACGTTGCAAGCGTTGAACGCGCTGTCTGGATTTACGCACGGCTTCTTTTGTTACAGCGCAGGTGTTAAGCACCATGACATCGGCGTTTTCAGCTGATTCGGATACTTTATCACCAGCTGCAGTAAAGGCACCCGCCCATTGTTCCAGTTCGGCTTCGTTTAAACGGCAGCCTAAAGCACTAAGATGGATTCGCACGATCACATATGAAACATTATTTGACAGAATATATTGTACCTTAGGAAGTTAAATTTCATGTCGCTGATTGTGGCCGTTCGCGCTTTTCGCTAGGATGTACGAACCAGCGCAAAGTTTGCGTCCTCATTTATGTTTTAGGAACCGTATTCATGTTTAGAGACTTCGAGAAAAACCCAAGTAAGTCTTCGTATCAATTGAAATTCCTTCTGGCTGGACTGACCATGCTAGCGCTGATAGGCGCTTGGATGCTGCGTTCAGGTAACTCAACTGAAATACACCGACTCAAAGGAGAGTCGGCCACAGTGACAGCCAGCCTCAGTTCTTCTGTGGAAGAACTAAAAACCACAAAGGCCGAGCTGGGCATTTTACGTGGCGAACTGGACGACGCTAACGCCCAGCTTGAGTCTGTTAATGCAGAACTTGCCACTGCACAAGCAGATCTGGAATCTGCACAAGCCAGCAATTCGTCGATCACTGCTGACACAAGCACTCAGATAGATACGCTTAAGGCAAATTTTGCAGCGCTTGAAGAGCAAAAAGCCACACAAGAATCCGAATACGCTGCTCTGGCAGACACCAATGCTGCATTAGAGGCGCAGTTGGGTGACTTACAAGCCCGACTAGAAAGCACCACCAGCGAGTTGGGCACCTTCGCGTCCCAGCGGGACGACACGGTAGCCACACTGGAGCGTCAAGTCGCTGACTTGAGTGCCGAGCTGGAAACCCAACGTGCCGACATGGTTGCGCGCGAAAGTGAGATGGAAGCTTTTTACGCTAAAACCCAGGACGACATGCAATCGCAAGTGCAGTCACTTTTAAGCGTTGGATCTTCACGTGACGCAGAGATCGCGAATGCAACTACAAGCTATCAGTCTTTGCTGGCGCTATATGATACCGATACCGCTACGTTAAACGCAGAAATTGGTGAACTTGAAGCTCGACGAGCGCTGCTTGAAAGCTCGATCGGCAATTTAGAAAATCGTGTCCTTAGTGCAGAAACCGAACTTGACCTGACTAAAACTCAATTAGGTGAAACCGAAGCGGCATTGATTGAGACTCAAACTGCATTGAGCGATACAGAGCAACAATTGGAAAGCAGTACAGCAGAACTTGAAGCGTCTGTCGGAGCAGCTGGTGATGCTGCAGCCGATGCTGAGAAGTTACGAGCTGATCTGGACGCTCAGATCGCTGAACTCGAAGCTGCTAAAGGTGAGCTTGCTGGTGTGCAGGAGCAACTTGCCGCGGCGCAGGGTGATCTTGCAGCACGTGACGAAAACCTGGGTGCGGTCAACGCCGAACTGCAAAGCCTGATGGCCAATGTGGGTGCAAAAGACGGCGAGCTTGAAGAAGCGAATGCAGCAACACTCGCTTTACAGACTCAGTACGATGCGGATATCACAGCACTGAATGCTGAACTCGGTGAGCTTGAAGCACAAAAAGCGCAGCTCGAGATTGATATTGCCGATTTACAAACTCAGAACGAAACCTTGCTCGGTGAAAACGAATCCTTGCTTGGTGAGAAAGAGACACTAACTGCCTCGGCTGCGGGTGCGGATGATGCCAAAGCGCAACTGGCTGAAATGGAAGAGCAGAAGGTGGCGCTCGAAGACGAAGTTGCCATGCTCAATTCGCGTATAGGCGAATTGGAAGCAGCGGCAGGCGATACATCGGCCGTTGATGCGGCGATGGCTGAAAAAGCTGATTTGGAAGCTCAATTGGCAGATCTGCAGGCCCAGCTTGCTGATACGTCTGCAATGGATGCGGCGATGGCCGAAAAAGCAGCGTTAGAAGCCAAGCTGGCTGAAGCCGAAGCGGCTGCGGCAGATACTTCTGCACTTGATGCGGCAATGGCTGAGAAAACCGATCTGGAAGCCAAGATTGCCGAACTCGAAGAGCAAGCTGCGGATACATCAGCAATCGACGCTTTGGTTGCGGGTAAAGGCAACATGATTGCCAGGCTTGCCACACTCACAGCGCAAGTGGGCGATTTGGAAGCCGCCGCTGCTGACACCTCAGATGTCGATCAGTTGCAAGTTGCTATCGCTAGTAATTTTGATGAGATGGACGGGTTAAAGCTGGCCAACGCCAACATGATGGATGAAATCAGCGGTCTTGAAGAGAAGCTGGCCGCCAGTGACGCATCTGGAGAAATTGCAGCCTTGCAGGCAGAAAAGGCTGGGTTGGAAGAGCAAATTGCGGCCTTGAGTGCTGATATGCAAAGCAAGGTAGACGCAGCTAATGCAGATAAAGAAGCAATCAGCACAGAGATGCAAGCTCAACTCGACGCTGCCGCTGCTGATAAAGAGGCAATCAGTGCAGAGATGCAGGCGCAACTCGATGCTGCCGCTGCAGATAAAGAAGCGATCAGTGCAGAGATGCAGGCGCAACTTGATGCTGCCGCTGTAGAAAGGGACGCGCTAAATGCTGAGATACAAGCACTAATGGATGCAACAGCATCAGAAAAAGAAGCCTTGAGTGCCGAGCTGCAAAGTCAACTCGATGCAGCGAATGCAGAGAAAGAAGCTTTAGATGCACAGATTGCTGCGTTAAATGATGAACGTGGTGCACTTCAGACAGAACTTGGCAGAGCGACTGAAGCTGTGTCAATTGGCGATCAGAAAATCGCTGAGCTGGAAGCGTCAATGGGCGATGCTGCGCAAATTGCTGCAGAGCGCGATGAAATGCAGGACAGGGCACTGGCTCTGGATGCACGTGTCGGTGAACTCGAAGGTGCTTTGGAAGTATCCAATAACCGTATAGCTGAGATCGAAGGTCAGATCAGTACCGCTGAAGCGCGTATTGCGGAACTTGAAGGTTCGTTGGGTGAAGCGCAAGCTCGCATCGCTGAGCTCGAAGCTGCCGTAGGTGAAGCAGATGCGAAAGTGGCAGAACTTGAAGCTCAATTAGGCGAAGCACAATCTCAAATGGCCGATCTTGAAGGTCAGTTGGGTGAGCTCAACGCGCAAAAAGCTGATCTGGAAGCACAGCTTGCCAGCATGCAGTCAACGATGGATGCCAATGCAGCCGAAGCTGAAGCCAAAGCGGCCTCAATGGCCAGTGAAGCTGAGGCACTTACTGCTCGTATCGCTGAGCTCGAAGCTGAGCTAGCGACAAAAACTGCTGACTCTGATGCAATGCAAGCTTCGATGACCTCTGAAGTTGATGCTCTTAGAGCGCAACTGGCTGACATGCAGGCTGCGATGGATGCAAGTGCTGCAGATGCAGAAGCCAGGCTAGCCGCAATGGACGCTGATGCTGAAAGCCTCAGAGCTCAAATTGGTGGGCTCGAAGACGAGAAAACCGGTTTAATGGCGCAGCTCGCTGCCCTGGAAGGTCAGATCGGGGGATTGGAAAGTGATGTGTCCTCTGCACAGGGTATTACTGCCGAAAAGCAAAGTGAGCTGGATGCGATGAACGCTAAAGCTGCCGACCTTGAAGCGCAGTTGGCTAACATGCAAGGTTCGGTTGGAGAGCTGCAAGAGCGTTTGGCTGCAGCTGAAAGAACCGCTGATGAGCAAACGGCTATTGCTGAAAATCTGGCTAATCGTTTAGCGCAGATAGAGCAGGGTAATGCATCTGAAAAAGAGACCGCAGACCAGCTAAGGCAAAAGATCGAGCAAAGCCTGGCTGACAATGGTGTACAAGATGCCACCGTATCTATGCGCGATGACAATAGCGTGGTTGTTAACCTGAAAAGTGAAGCCTTGTTTGGTTCGGGTCGAGCACGACTAAGCCAGGGTGGTCGATCATTGATGAGCCAGGTGGGTTCAGCACTGGAAGGTATGAATAACGACATCACTGTTGAAGGGCACACTGATGGCATTCCTGTTTCGGGTGATTTGCTGGCGATTTTCCCAAGTAACTGGGAGCTTTCAGTGGCACGTGCGGCTAATACAGTCAACTACTTGCAGAACAACGCGGGTCTTGATGCCGATCGCTTGTCAGCCTCAGGTTTTGGTGAGAACCGACCGGTTGCGGCAAACGACACGCGAGAGGGCCGAGCCCAGAATCGCCGTGTTGAGATTGTGGTCAAACCGTAAGAGCTCAAACCGTAAGAGCTCAAACCGTAAGAGCGCAAACCGTAAGAGCGCAAACCGTAAGAGCTCAAACCGTAAGAGCGCAAACCGTAAGAGCTCAAACCTTAATAGCTAAAGCCTTAAGACTTGCTTACTTGCCGCTTCGGCGGCAAGTAAGGCAATTGAATCAAAAAGCGATCGGTTTTGCCGGTCGCTTTTTTTTTGGCGTATAGTTTAGGTTCTCAACGTTTATTCACAACCGTATGTCGTTTGATAAAACCATCACCGTGGCATTGACAGGGGCATCTGGTATTCAGTATGGGCTGCGTCTGATTGAATGCTTGATCAAAGCCAATTGCCGCGTGTACGTGCTAATGTCAAAACCTGCCAAAGTGGTCATGGGCATGGATACAGATCAGTCAGTGCCGGCAAGAACAGCCGATGTACAGCGCGATTTCAGTGAGCGTTATGGTGCGGCTGAATCTCAGTTATTTGCCTTTGGGCAAGAACAATGGACTGCACCTATCGCCAGCGGCTCGGGTGCCCCTGATGCGATGGTTATATGTCCGTGTACAACAGGTACGCTGGCAGCTGTTGCGGCTGGCAACTGTAATAATCTACTGGAGCGCGCAGCCGACGTTGTATTAAAAGAGCAACGTCAACTCATCGTTATGCCTCGAGAAATGCCGTTCTCAACGATTCATCTAGAGAACATGTTGCGACTGGCTAACGCCGGCGCGTTGATCATGCCACCCAATCCAGCTTTTTATAATTTGCCTGAAACGGTGGATGACATAATCGACTTTGTGGTTGCACGTGTACTCGATCAGCTGAACGTCAACCAAACGCTGATGCCTGCGTGGGGTTCTGATGTTATTGGGGGAAGCTAACAATGCAAATCCCATTGTTTCCTTTATCAACCGTGGTTTTACCGGGCGGTTTACTGCCGCTAAGACTATTCGAGCCGCGTTACATCGATATGGTAAAAAATTGCTTTAAATCCAATACCGGATTTGGCGTTTGTTTAATCAAGGATGGCCAGGATGCAGGAACTCCCGCTTTACCTTATTCCATTGGCACACTGGTAAACATCGTTGATTTTGATCAGGGGCCAGATGGTCTGCTGCACATTACAGCTCAAGGGGAACAGGAATTTAGCTTATCGTCCCACTCAATTAACAGTGATAACCTGCTGATCGGTGAAATTGAATTGCACGAGCCATTCGAACCCACACCGATGACTCCCGAATACAAAGACCTTGCTAATAAATTATCGGTTATCTTGCAGTTCGCTGAACCCAATGTTGTTTACGAGGAAAAGCATTTGGACGATGCCGACTGGGTTTGTAATCGATTGCTTGAATTGCTGCCTTTGTCCTCACCGTCAAAATTCGAGATGCTACAGCTTATGGACGGGAAGTCGCGATTGAACGCTTTGTCCAATCTGCAAATTGAATTTTCTTCCGGGATGTAGATGCCTACAAAGGCTTCACGAACACCTTGGAGTTGCGTTGTTTATCGTAATCGATCTTTTTTGGTCGCGGCATACTATCCGCAGATTTCTGGCTGTAGCCACGTTCAATAAACCAATGTGCAGCGCGGGTACTGAACAACATCATGCTTTGGACGTTTAGTGCACGAGCTTTGTTCTCTAAGTGCGCTATTAAATCTCCTGCTCTGCCTTGACCACGATAGTCCGGGTGGGTCACCACGCAGGCAATCTCTCCTACGACATCTGCGCCTGCATTAGCATCCTTACCAGCCTGGGTATCGACAAAAAGCGCAGCGCAGGCGATCACCATGCCCTCTCGCTCGCAGACCACAAAATGCTCTATATCCAGTTCGAGCTGTTCGCGTGTGCGGAGCGCCAGCGTGCCGTTGTTTTGCAGTGGCTCTATTAGCTTTATGATGCCATTGACGTCTTGCACGGTTGCTCTGCGCAAGTGTTCCCAACGCTCAGCTGTAATCAGTGTGCCACCACCATCCCGGGTAAATAACTCTTTTAGCAAGGCGTTCGGGTCGGACAGATTTAACAAGTGCACACGGGCCACACCTTTTCGGCTGGCTTTAACCGCGCGAGTCAACGACCGCATTAAAGCTTCACCGGATTGTTGTGGGGCTAACTTTTCCATGGTGTTTGCACTGGCTTCTCTGATAACTTCACCGTCAACATCAACAGGTAATTTATCGACAAAGAAAATCAGCTTGTCCGCTTTAAGCGCGATGGATGCCTCTGAGCAAACTTCTTCTGCCGGCAGGTTAAAAATATCGCCGGTTAGTGAATAGCCCAGTGGTGGCAACAACACAATATTGCCGCTGGCAAGATGAGATTGTAACTCTTTGCTGTGCACTTGCCTGACCGTTCCGGTGTGCTGGTAATCAACGCCATCGTGAACACCGAAGGGCTGCGCTGTCACAAAATTGCCCGAACAAACTGACAAGCGCGCACCGGCCATAGGCGTATTGGGTAGCCCCATGGAGAGTTTGGATTCGAAATTGGCCCGCATTTTCCCGGCAGAGGTCAATATGACATTAAGTGCTTCATCATCGGTCACGCGGCGGCCGTCGATAACACGCGACTCCGCTTGCAGGGCTTCAAGTTTAGCGTCGACCTGAGCGCGTAATCCAAACCCAAGCACCAGCCGTACTCCTAAGTGGCTGAGCAGGGTTAGATCAGGAATTAAATTGTCGAACAGGGTTGATTCTAACAACGAATCTGGCAGGCACAGCACCATCGTCGCCCCACGGTGCGCTTTGATGTACGGGGAAGCTTCGCGGAACCATTGGATGGCTAAGTCATTTGTGGAAGGTGCGTTAACCATTCTTTATTGTGTATTTAGATAAACCACGGGGTGCTCAATGTCCTCTATCATAGAGGGGATAGCAGGGCCGGCCAACAATTACGTGCAAAAAACAGGCTGGCCTGCGCATCTTGGCGCTCATTTTGGAACACAAGTTGCGGCTAAGGCTCTTTAGCGCTCGGTATTTGCGTTGGATACTCACTCAATCAGGATTGTGGCTATAGTGACTTTTCTCAGATATTTTCGCCTGACGGCCAGATCAGCGGCCAGTTCAATGGCCCTTTTTTGGATTTTGCTGTACCCCGCGCTGGCGCTTTCTGACAGCCAAAACGCGGACAGCGAACAGGCTGTCGATAGCGTGAAGTCCGCCGAACCAGCGCTCGCCAATCCGGACATTGAAGATCTTGATAGCGATGAGCTGGATATAGATGATCGCTGGGCTCAAATGCTTTCTGAGGCATCTGAATCAGTCGTGTCATTGCAACTGGCGAATCTGCGTAATTTTGATGGTACCGAGCAAGGCGACAGCAATGCTACCGGGTTCGTGGTGGACGCTGAACGTGGCATTATTTTAACCAATCGACACGTGGTCGGTGCAGGGCCAATACGCCTGTCTGCCACGTTTCAAAATCAGGAGCGCGTCGATGGAGTGCCGTTGTATCGCGACCCTATTCACGACTTCGCTTTTATTCGATATGACCCAAACGATCTCGAATACGCCAATCCTAAATCCCTGCCGCTGCGTCCTGAAAAAATCAGAACCGGTTTGAACATTCGCGTCATCGGCAGCGACGGTGGTGAGCAATTGTCTATTCTCACCGGCACCATTGCGCGTCTTGATCGTGAAGTACCTTCGTACGGACGGTATGGTTACAACGACTTCAATACGTTTTATATACAGGCTGCATCGTCAACCTCTGGTGGCAGTTCTGGCTCACCGGTCATTGATTTTTACGGCAACGTGGTTGCCTTGAACGCGGCGGCCAATACTAAAACCGCCAGCAGCTTCTTTTTACCGCTACCCAGAATTCAGTACGCGCTTGAACGTTTGCAAAACGATCAAGAAATTGATCGGGGTGGATTACAAACCATTTTCTCCCATCAACCATTCAGAGATCTGGCGCGGCTTGGCCTGGATGAACAGACCGAACAGCGTGCACGCAAACTTGACCCTACTAACAATGGCATGTTGACGGTACGACAGGTAATAGCTGGTGGGGTTGCCGATGAAATACTTGAAGAAGGCGACATCCTTTTATCCATTGATCAACAACTCATAACCAACTTTATTGACCTTGAAGCGCTGCTTGATAGTAGTACCGGCAAAGAACTGGTTATTGAAGTGATGCGCCAGGGGCAGGTGTTGTCGCTTAAATCGATGGTGGCCGATCTACACGATATCGAGCCGGTTGAGTTCCTTGAACTCGGTGATGCTATATTGCAAAACATGTCTATCCAACACTCTCGTGCTATGGACCGCGCGCAGGAAGGTGTGGTTGTAATGCGTGCAGGTTACATTTTTAACCAGGCTAATTTGCCTCAAAGTTCGGTGATTGTGGAGCTTGATGGCAAGTTGGTTAAAGACCTGAATGACTTCATTGAAATAGTAAAAACCTCCGCGCGAGATAAAAAATTACTGACGCGGTTTGTGGTACCCGGCAGAGAGTACACAACCAGTGTGACGCAGTTGGATATCAATAATAAATGGTTTGATCATCGTCGATGCAAGCGTGTTGACGATGCAAGATTTTGGGACTGCCAAAGTGTAGAGATACCCGCAAGGTTGCCGCCCACAATTGACGACAATATCAAGGTACCTGAGTTTAAAGACACTTTGCTCGACAAAGTTGCACCTGGAATGGTACGTGTTGATTTCAATATCCCTTACAGCGTTGACAATGTGTATGCCAGACACTTCAAGGGTGTGGGTATTGTTATAGACAAAGAACAAGGGATTGTTGCCGTTGATCGCAACACGGTGCCAATTGGTTTGGGGGATGCGGAGATTACTTTTTTTGGTTCCCAAGTGCTTGACGGTCGGGTAGCGTTTTTGCATCCCAGACACAATGTGGCTCTGCTTCGTTACGATCCTAAAAAATTAGGTGACATTGCTTTTGAGGAATTGACTCTGGTGGAAGGCGAAGCTGAACTTCCCGAGTTGCTAACCATGGTGGGCTATCGCGCAGATGGTACGTTTCGACGACACGATGCCGATGATTTTAGCCGATTGACAGTGGGCTTTGCAGCGCCCGGCTTCCCGCGCTTTCAGCAATCGCCAATTGATTTGTATGGTGTGTCCAATGTACCACCTTCATTGGGTGGGCCGTTTGTCGATGAAAACGGGGACGTACATGCCTTGTATATGAGTTTTGCCTATGAAGAAGGCAGAGAAATAAAACAACAAGAATGGGCAATGCCTGCCTCGGTGATATTAGAGACGCTGCGCATGTATCAATCCAATAGCCCTTATCATTCTTTAGATGCACGATTAGTGTATCGAACCATCTCTCAGGCGCGGCAACTTGGTCTGCCACAAACATGGCTTGATCGTTATATAGAACTGCCAGCGAACAACCGAAAAGTATTGTACATAGAGCAGGTTGTACCTGAGACAGATGCTTATAACAAATTACAGCCAGGTGATATTCTATTGGCTATTGAAAACGAGCTGGTGGCTGACCTGCTGAGTGCCGAAGTGTTATCTCAGAGAAGTGAGCTTGCCCTGACTCTGCTCCGTGCTGGCCAGGTTATCGAGGTTACACTGTCACCGTCAAAGCTAAACGGTGTCGGTACTCAACGTCTGGTGAGCTGGGCAGGAGCGCATTTTCAGGCACCGCACGCTGAGATTGGCTACCTGAAAGGCGTTACTTTTCCAGGTGTGTATATAGCTGGGACCGAACAAGGGTCTCCGGCACTGTGGGACGGGTTGTATCGCAATCGCTTCGTCACCCACGTAGATGGCGAGCCTGTTGAAGATCTTGATGGATTTTTGGCGTTAATCAGCAAAAAGGAACAGGATACCGATACGCGTTTGAGTGTTGTATCGTTAAGCGGCCGTAAGGGTATAGTGACGGTATCACCTGAATATAACTTTTGGCCTACCTATGAAGTCAAAAGAACCATCGATGGTTGGCAGAGAGTTAATTATATTAATTGATTTCATTAGTTAGTTTTGTTAATCATTTTTTGTAAATCGTTTTTTGTTAATCGGATTATATTAAATAGCGAATGTTAATTGTTTTTATTGGCTGGTTTTTGATATGAACAACACCGGCAACGAACAATATGATGTGGTCATTGTTGGCGGTGGTATGGTGGGCAGCATGCTTTGTGCTGCTTTGGCCACGGCCAGTCTTAGCAACTCCAGCCACGCATCTAATCAAAAAAACAAGCAACCATTACGAGTGTGTTTGCTTGAAGATAAACTGCCCCCAAACTTTGAGCCAGGCTCTAAGCCCGAATATGACTTGCGCGTATCCGCTCTAAGCAAGGCGTCCCAAAATATGCTGACAAATGTTGGCGCCTGGGATGGTATTGTCGCGCGCCGCTGTTGCGAATACAAACGTCTAAGCGTGTGGGACAGCCAACAAGATGGCAGGACTAATTTTAATGCTGCTGATATTCGAGCATCCCATCTTGGTCATATCGTGGAAAACCGAGTTATACAGCTTGCGTTGCTTGAGCGAATTGCGATGTTGGGCAATGTCTCACTGCTTAGTCCGGCAAGGTTGGGTAGTTATCGATATACGCAATCCGGAGTTGAGCTTATCCTGGAAGACGACAGCACTTTGCATACACAATTGTTAGTTGGAGCAGATGGGGCCAATTCGGTTGTGCGTCAGCAGGCCGGCATTGTGATGAATAAAAAGAACTACCCGCAACACGCGCTGGTGGCCAACATTGAAACAGAGTTAGCGCAGCAAGACATCACCTGGCAGCGGTTTGTGCCGGCAGGTCCACAAGCTTTTTTACCTTTGTGTGGGCAACGTGGTTCCATCGTCTGGTACGACACTGGTGACGAAATTGACAGGTTAAAAGTGCTGGACGACGAAGCATTTATCGACCACCTGCAGCAATCGTTTCCAACTGAACTGGGTCGCGTAAACAAGGTGTTTGGTCGTGCATCATTTCCAATTGCTAAAGCACACGCCAATACTTACCTGGCAAATCGAATAGCACTAGTGGGTGATGCTGCGCACACTGTGCATCCTTTGGCTGGCCAAGGTGTCAACATTGGATTGCTTGATGCTGCAGCCCTGGCGCAAGTGTTGGTGAATGCGCATATCAAAGACCGAGATTTGGGTGATCAAATAATCCTGCGACGTTACCAGCGTTGGCGATATACCGAAAACCAGATCATGATCAGTGCGCTGGATGCTATTTATGAGGCATTTAAGCCAAGACCCTTGATCGTACAAAAGGCACGTAGCGCATCATTAAATATGGTTGAGCAAAACAATCCAATCAAACAATTAGTCATGAAGCACGCTATGGGGCTCAGCAGTGATATTCCTCTGATCGCGCAAAATTGATGTCAACCAAATTGCTCTCTTGGCAATGCTAAATAATGCAGGTTAGAGTGCAGTTCACGCGCTGTATTGTTAAGTAGCGCTACATTCGCATCGTTTGATTCCGTGTAGGCACGACTATTTACCTTTTTTTAACCTATCGTGCCAAAGCCATTCATTGGCTGCTGTATTCTTGATCAATCTTATTTGGCTGATTAAGTGAGACTTCGATGATTTTAGGGACTTTGATCGTTTTTCTTTTGGGCGCGTTGGTTGGCTGGTTGTTTCAGTTCTTACGCGGACGCTCTGAGATCGCGACGTTGCGACGACAACATCAATATGAGCGTGTAGGGACCCGTGAGCGCTCGGGGTCCGCTACTGCTAGTCAATCTGCCACTTTGCCCGCCAGCGAAACAGTGCAATCGAATTCGCGCCAGTCAGGCGCACGTTCTGGCATTTCATCTGCCAATGGCATAAACGCGAATTCCGCTGCGAGTACATCTCGATCCAAGTCGGTAGCACAACCGAGCGTCGGTGCTACTTCTGGTTCTGCGGGCACAGCCAGTTCCTCGGGCACATCCAGTTCCGCGGGCACAGGCGCCTCTGCCGGTATGTCTTCTTCTGACAAGGTGAACGCCGATCTGTATCAACCGGCTGACTTTGATTTAGGTGCAGACGATACGATGGCGACCGAGGAGGACATTGATGAGCTTTATCAGTTAGCGGCAAAAGTAAAACCTCTGCAGTATGAGCTAGCGCAAACTAAAGCCAAGGTTGTCGAACTCGAAAAACACACCAGCCACCGCAACAGTAATAGCACCAGCAGCACTCTTGTAACGGCGGGTGATTCAGATAGCGATACCGGTGGCAAAGAGCTTGATGAGTTGTATCAACTTGCTGCGCGAGTGGCGCCGTTAGAATTTGACCTAAAGCAAAGTCGAGCACGCATCACACAACTGGAAAGCCAATCCGTAAAATCCAGTCGTGTCGCAAATAAGTCGATGAGTACTGGTCATACGCAAACCATCAGCACAACTGATGCATCAGCACAGAGCCAATCATTCATGAGTTCCAGTCGAGATGATAAGGAGCTTGATGAGCTGTATCGGATTTCTGCTCGTGTGAAACCGCTTGAATACGACCTGGAACAACGCACACGGGAAATAAAAGCGCTTAAGCAAACTCTGGCCGATACTAAACGCAGCAATGAAAAGCAACTTGTATCTGTGCGTTCTCAGGCAGAAGGTCAGGCGGGCGTGCACTACCAGGAAAAAATTGCTGACCAACAATTGCAAATTGACGAGCTTAAGAAAGACTTGTTGGCCGCGGGTGATAGCCAAGCCAAAGTTAATCAGCTACAAGCAGATGTTGAACGTGTGCGCGTGGTGGAAGGTGAGCGGGACAACCTTCGTGCACAGAGTGAAACACAGCTGGAAAATATTAAGGTTTTAATGGAACAGTGCGACACCCTGGAATCACAACGTAAAGCGTTGCAAGTGGATTTGGGTGAGCTGCGTCGCGAGCGTATTGATGCTAAGAATTCGTTAGACCATTTCACTACACAAGTTAGTGAAAGAGATAAACAGATCAATGATCTGAAGTCCAAACAGGCGGTAGCTGATAAAACCACATCAGAGCTAAAATCGGTTACAGAACAGCTTGAGAGCACGCGTGACTCGTTGAGTCAAAGCGAGAAAAGTATTGATGTACTACAAACCGAAGCCAACACTTTAAACGGTAAGCTGAATTCCAAAAGTGACGAGCTAAAAACAGTTTCACAACAACTCAGCGAAGCACGTGAGCAATCCAGTAACCTGGGTGCCAAACTGGAAGCGGCAAATAGTGATTTGGCAAAGCTGCAATCAACTAACGAGAAGCTTGCTGATCGCGAACGTGAAGTAAGCACTTTGACGACACATTTGAATGATGCGCGTGTGTTTGAAACCCGTTATAAAGAAAGCCAACGTGAAGTTAGCGATCTTCAGACGCAGTTAGGCGAAAAGGAAAAGACTATAACAGTCTTGCAAGACCAGGTTAAGAAGATTCCTGAATTGGAAAAACAGGTTGTATCGCGTGATGACAACATCGTTGAGCTTCAAGCCCGTGCAGGTAAAATTCCGGTGCTTGAGGCTGGTTTGGAAAAGAGCGAGGAAAGAATCAAAGAGCTGAGTGAAAAGGCTTCTCACGCAGAGTCTTTGCAAAATGCTGTCAAAGAGAAAGACAAACACATCGCCGCGTTGCGTAAACAGAGCGACCGGGTCATGGGCCTGGAATCATCTGTTAAATCCAAAGATGCTCAGATCGCAGAATTGGGTAAAGAAAAATCGCGTGCTGCAGACTTGGAGTCCAAGCTGTCGGACAGTGCTGCGAGAATTGTCTCACTGCAAAAATTCGAATCTACAGTTGCAGATCAAAACAAGCAGATAGTTGAACTAAAGCGTGAAAACACAGTACAAATTGAATCTGTCAAAGCGCTGAAATCAAGTAATGCTGAACTTGAACGTCTAAAAGCAGCTGGAACTGATCAGTTGCAAAAAGTGAGAACCGACCTTAGCAAAGCCAAGCAGGCAGAAGAGGCGTTGCCGAAACTGCAGGCTGAGCTAGATAAGGCGAAACAGGCCGAGGCTGAATTGCCAAAAGTACGCGCTGAACTGGATAAGGCGAAACAGGCCGAGGCTGAATTGCCGAAAGTACGCGCTGAACTGGATAAGGCGAAACAGGCTGAAGCTGAATTGCCGAGAGTACGTGCTGAACTGGATAAGGCGAAACAGGCTGAAGCTGAATTGCCGAAAGTACGCGCTGAACTGGATAAGGCGAAACAGGCTGAGGCTGAATTGCCGAGAGTACGTGCTGAACTGGATAAGGCGAAGCAGGCTGAAGCTGAATTGCCGAAAGTACGCGCTGAACTGGATAAGGCGAAACAGGCTGAGGCGACAATTCCGGCGTTACGAACAGCGCTGGATAAGGCCAAGCAAGCAGAGGCAACAATACCGGCCTTGCGAGTAGACCTTGATAAGGCTAAGCAAGCTGAAGCTGAATTGCCGAAAATGCGTGCAGAACTGGATAAGGCTAAGCAAGCTGAAGCGACAATACCGGCGTTGCGAGCTGAGTTGGATAAAGCTAAACAGGCTGAAGCCGAATTGCCGAAAGTGCGTGCAGAACTCGATAAGGCTAAGCAGGCTGAAGCTGAGCTACCGAGAGTCCGTGCGGAGCTGGTCAAAGCCCAGGAAACACAATCGCAGTTGCAAAGCGTGCGCGCTGAACTGAATAAAGCGAAGCAGGCGGAAACTGAGCTGGAAACTGCGCGGGCACAAATTGCGAAATATCAGGATACGGATAAGCAGCTGGTTGCCCGTGAGTCTGAAGTCGCAAACCTGACATCCCGTGTATCTCAGCTAGTGCAAATTGAATCCAGTGTTAAGGAAAAAGATGCCCGAGCGGCTCAGCTTGAATCGCAGTTGAAAAGCAAAGAAAGCGAGCTCGTCGCATTGCGTAACAGCGCTGATTTGGTTAAGCAGCATGTGGCTACTATTAAAGAGCATGAAGCTAACAACGCGAAGTTATCGGCTGACATTTCCAGACATGTATCTACCCAAAAAGGTTTTGAAAAAGACTTGGCAGACAGAGACATTCAGGTCAACAGTCTTAAGCAACAAGTAAGTGAACTGGATTCGTTGAAATCAAAACTGGCTGTTAATGAGAAGGCACTGGTCAAAAGTCAGGCCGAACTTAGTCAAGCCGCAGCTACCGAAAACCAACTGCGTGACACCAAACAACAAGTGGCGCAATTGCAGGGCGAGAAACAAAAGCTCGAATCTGCGCAAACTGATGCAACAAAAGAGTTGGATTCTTTACGTGCACAACTCAAGAAAATCAATGAGCTTGAAAATAGCCTGGCCAGTAAGAGCAGTGAAATTGCTGAACTAAAACGCGAAGCTGGTAAGTTACCTGAACTACAGGCCGAGTTATCGCGGAGTGCACAAAATGTAACTCAGCTGAAAACTGAAAATGCAAAGCTGGATGGGTTGAAAAAATCTGTTGCGGACGCTCAAGATAATACTCGCAAACTGAGCGCCGAAATAGACAGGCTCAAAACCATTGAAAAAACGCTGAATGACACCAAACAGCAACTAAGTGCAGCTCAGAGTGAAACGAAAAGTGAAGCAGCTGAGCGAATGAAACTGAAGAGTCAGTTGGCAGACGCTCAATCCCAAACAGAGAAAAATAATGCGCAGATTGCCCGACTGAATGCAGAAATCAAACAAATCGATACCCTGCGTAAATCGCTGGACGATAAAGAGCGTGAATTAGATAGACTCAGAAAGGCAGCAGATGAGCTTGAGCAGAGCCGATTAAAAATAGATGCACTTAACAAGTCGTTAAGTAAAGCAGAAGAGCAGGCGGCGTTTGCCAAAGAAAACGATTTAGAGTTGCGCCGATTGCGCAGCGAAATGCAATCGCTGCAAAGCGAGCGTGATCGCTCTGTGTCGAACATGAATTCGCTTGAGAAACGAATACAGCAGCAACAGGAACAGATCGTTGCCAGCAAGCGTCTGGAAGATCGAATAAAAGATCTGGACCGTCTTGAGGCTGACATTGCACGTCGCGATCAGCAAATAGCTGAGCTTAAACAGCGGCTTGCTGATTTAAGAAACCAATCCCAGGCAGCTGAACAACAAGCCGTTCAACAAACTCCCAAAGCAGTTAAGCCAAAATCGTCTGGTATCAGGCAGCCACTCTATACTGCCCCTAAAGAAAAAGATGATCTAAAGAAGATCAACGGCATTGGGCCAGTTATGGAAGGGATTCTTAATTCCCTTGGAATAACTTCTTTCAAGCAAGTGGCTGAATTCAAGGCTGACGACATAGCCAAAGTTACAGAAGCCATAGATGCGTTTCCTGGCCGAATTGAAAGAGATAACTGGGTCGGTGGTGCACAAGAGCAATACGAGAAGAAATACAAAAATAACGCTGGTGCTTGATTTCGATTGACTTGCTGTCGAGACACCGCCTGAATTAAAGGGGACGGAGGGATTTAATATTGTCCACAACAAAGTTGTGGACAATATTAAATCCCTCCGTCCCCTTTAATTTGCCCTTTAATTTGGGAGGTTAGAGTTTGCTGATGTAGGCGACTACATCAAGGACGGCTTGGTCGTTAGGTAGGGTGCCTGCCATCGCGCGCATGGTTGCCCCGTATTTGTCGTCTTTATGAACTCCACGCGCACCGGAGCGGAAGTTATTGATCTGTGTAATCAAATACCAGTCGAATTGACCTTGCAGGCGAGGAGCATTCGCTGCTTCCATGCCCATGCCATCAGCGCCATGGCAGCCTGCACAAACAGCGTAATATGACTCGCCTTTGATTGCGTCACCCGCTGCCTGGACAGTGGTGGCGAAAAAAATAGCCATTAAAGCGATAGTGGGTAGCAGTGTTTTTTTTAATTGAGCTTTTCGCATTGCGTGTGTCCTGTTTTTTACCGAATCAATTTGAATTCGACTCGGCGATTTTTTTGTCTGCCCTCAGCTGTATCATTACTGGCAATAGGTTGGGCCTCACCGAAACCGATCGCTGTTAATCTTTCACGATCTATACCAGCGTCCGCAATTACATCGATGCACGACTGCGCCCTCGATTGTGAAAGGGCCTTGTTGACCACAGCGGATCCGTTAGAATCCGTGTATCCCTGGGCCTCAAGCGATATATCCGGGTATCTTTCCAGAACGTTAGCTACCTGCAGTAAAATCTCCTTTGATCGGCCCGTTAGTTCCGCATTGCCTTCATTAAATTGTATGCTAAAACCAGCGTCTTGTACTAGCCGCTCCGCCGATTCTTCTACAGATTGGGCGGGTGTTAACGTGATACTGGTGGCTTCTTGCTCGGTAGATTCCACCTTGGCGGCAGGGCAGCCAGCATTATCTTTATCTCCAGCAATATCCGGGCACTTGTCTTGTGCATCGTCAACGCCATCAGCATCTGTGTCAGGAGGGCAACCATTGTTACCGACAGTACCTGCTGTGTTCGGGCAATCATCTTCCGCATCAGATAAGCCGTCATCATCTGTATCAACAGGCGCTGGCTCTGGTTCTGGCGCAGGCGTCGGCTCTGGTTCTGGTTCTGGTTCTGGTTCTGGTTCTGGTTCTGGTTCTGGCGCAGGCGCAGGCTCTGGCACTGGCACTGGCACTGGCACTGGCACTGGCACTGGCACTGGCGTCGGCTCTGATGCCGAGCGTTGTATAGTTTGCGTTTCATCAACGTCAGGTACATCAGAATCCAGGGCAAGTGAGGCGTCTTCGATTAATTCGACTTCACCTAACGGCTCCGCTGCGGCTGTAGTATGAGTTACTGTGCGCTGAGCGTTTTGACGTTGAGTGTCTTGATCAGCTCCGGTTTTGGTTTCAACTTCTTTTTCAGCAGCATGCAAACAACCCTGGTGTTCAATTGAACCGAACTCGTCGACGCATCGATCAATGCTGTCGGCAATACCGTCTGCGTCTGAATCAATCGTGATTCCAGCCGCAATGGTGCTGTTGGTATCGGGAGACTGTTCGGGGCTGTACAAAAAGTAATACAACAAGCCGCCGAATAATGCGATGACGGGTAGGGCGATATAGAACGCTTTGCGCTCTTCATCATCAGCAAAGCCCAGATTGTCCTTATCCATAGTCATTATTAGTTGAGAGATAAAATTCGTTTAGTGCACGCATGCAGGCTTTTCCCTATCTATAAAAGATGTCTGCGGGAGAGGCCTGCATACGTGATCAAACTACCGGTCAGCCAAGTGCAACCATTCAGCTGATTTTTGATGCCCAGCTATCAGCGACTCGTTTAGCCGCATCGCGACCACCGAGCCCAAACGCCAATGCGGCAGCAACAGCGACCGAGGCCAACGTAAATCCGAATGCCATATTGACAATGTTGTCAGCCAAACCCATTGCGCGTAGGCCCATTGCCAAAACCAACCCTAAAATGGCCAGACGCGCAATGTTTGCCAGTCCTGGGTTGCTCTTTGACAAATGTAGATAGGCAAGGGTGCCAAGAAAATTACCAATAACAAGAATAACGCCCCCAACTAAAATACCGCCGCCAAACTCGAGCACTTTGGCCATGATGCTGGACAGCACTTCAATGTTGAGTTTTTCAATCGCAGCAGTTGACGCGGCCAGCATAGTAAAGAACATAATTGCCCCACCAATTAACTTTGTTGGTGTGAAAGTGTCACTGAACATGCCCTGAATTCCCATGCGTTGAGGCAAGCTGTTTATGTTCATGCCTTCCAGAATGCCGCTCAATATAAAGATCACGAAGCGTGCAACAAAGAAAGCCACGGCCAGAATAATGCCTGCCGCAATGATGTTTGGAATGGCAGCCATGAGTTTATGAATCATGGCTGTGGCAGGAACTGATATTGCCTCTATATCCAGAATACCCAACGCAGCTACAGCAATGGGCAGTAGTATGGCGGCAAAGATAAACGCACTGCCTAATTTGGAAACCTTGAAGTCGGTGCTGCCAGTTTTAATAGCCAGTTGCTGATCGGCTTTGTTAAGTGCAACACCAACCAATTCAGAAACCAGCTTAGCCAGAATCCATCCCACGTAGCCAACAATACCAGCACCTATAATATTGGGTATGTAACCGAGGAACTGGTTGGCCATGTTTTTCAATGGTTCAAGAACATCGGTTAGTCCCATCGCACCCAAGGCGGCGATCAGCACAAACAGCACGATGACAAAGTACGCTAATGTTGCAATGGGCGTGGCCAGATCGGTGATGGTGCCATCTGCTGCTTCACGACGAAGAGCACCCACCTTGCCAAGCGCCTTTGTCACAACTTTGCGAACGATTTTGGCGATGATCATGCCAACAATTAAAATCACTAAAGCCACTAAGATCGGCCATAGTTGTTTGCCCATTGGAATGGATTCAAGAAATGCCGGAGCGCTGCTGGCCAGAATAGTTGCTGTATCGTTCATGTTTTATTCCCTGAGTAGTTCTACGTATGCAGGCAATATAGAAGTGAGTGAGATTAACGTGTGTAAACTCTTGTGCTTTTTTACAGCTCTGTTAGATTGTAGGGCAGTAGCGGTTGATAATTAAATTATACAAAACAAGGCTTTAACGTACTTTTATGTCAGATAAATCACCAGCGAGTATCAGCCAAGAATTAAAGCTGCGAGTCCGCAGCGTGCAACTGGCTACGCTAAATAAGGAAAATGAACCACATTGTGGCTATACGCCATGTATTTTTGATGGAAAAGATCTCATAGTTTTTATCAGTCAATTGGCTGTGCATACTCGAGATCTGCTGGGTAATCCCGCATTAGGGGTGATGCTGATCGACGATGAAGGGATTTCCAATAATCTTTTTGCGCGTCTGAGGTTGCGTTATCAGTGCGTGGCGCAGGTTATTCCGCCCGAAGACGACAGTTACACAGCCCTGTTAGATCGTTATCAGGAACGCCACGGCAAGGTTGTGTCATTAATTCGCCAGCTACCCGATTTCGTGCTGTTTCGACTGGTGCCTCAATCGGGTGAATTGATCGTAGGGTTCGGTGCTGCGTATCAAATTGAAGGCGAAAATATGGATACATTTGTGCATATCAAAGGTAATTAGCTCGATCATCGAGCACGAATAACGTCAAGCAAACGCACGTCTATGAGCACATTTAAACAGGCAAGAGCGCAAACACTAAAAGCGCTGGATATTATCGATAGCACACAGTTGAACGTGTTTTTGCAACGTGAATTGCCCACTCGCGAAATGCTGCTTAGCGATATAGACGCGCTCGAATCGCAGTCGTTGGATGATGCTGTTACCGGCATGCAAGCCATCTTGAACAAAGTGCTGGGCATATATAACGACCCCTTTGCAAACTACATCAATCCAAAGCAACATAAAAGTTACACGCAAAGACGAACCGGTGGCTTTGTCGGTATCGGGTTTAAGTTCCGAGTGACAAAGGATGCTTATCCTTATGTCATAGGTCCCTTGTTAGGTGGTCCGTTAGAAAACGCCAATATGAAAACGGGCGACCGAATCATCAAAATAGACGGCGTTGATATAAAAGGTGAGGCGTCCAGCAAAGTTTCAGGATTATTAAAAGGTGAGCCAGCGTCAATGGTGACCTTGCAACTGTTGCGCGACGATCAACTACATGACCTTGAAGCCAAGCGGCAGACAGTGCAATTACATTATGCTCGTTCCAGCATTCTTGAATCTGATATTGGCTACATAAAAATCAGTCGGTTCGGTGGTAAAACACATGAACGTGTGAAGCCTTTGTTAGAGGCTCTGTTAACGAAAGGTGTTAAGGGCATCGTTGTTGATGTCAGAGACAACCCTGGGGGTTCCACTCGTGCAGCACGAAATATCATGTCACTTTTCGACGAAGGACCTTATGTTTTTTGCGAACAATATAAGACTGGCAAGGTTAAGCAGTTGCCCAGAGAAGGCGAGACATTAACAAAACTGCCAATGGTGGTGCTGGTAAACGAATACAGTATGTCTTCTTCAGAGATTTTAGCTGGTGCTTTGCAGGACTATAAACGTGCAACAATAATTGGCGCCCCGACTTACGGCAAAGGCCTGATACAGCGCGTGTTCCCATTGGCCGCGCCCCTGGGAGGTGCTGTAAGAACGACTATTGCGATGTATGGTACGCCGAGTCATCGCTTGCTTCATGGTCGTGGCCTTGTGCCCGACATCTATATTCCAACGCCTGCACAGCGCCTGTATCGTGAAACGGGTTCGATCAATATCAGTGACCAGGCTCGAGCCTTTCGCCGCTCATTGTATCTTGATGAACTTAAAGAGCATCACACAGCTGCCCAAGTCGATCAGTTCGATCAAATCCCCGACACGCAACTAGCCAAAGCCCTGTCTCACCTCAAACAATAGCCTCGCATTAATGGGGACGGAGGGATTTAATATTGTCCACAACTTTGTTGTGGACAATATTAAATCCCTCCGTCCCCATTAATGCGCGGGGCTTCAAATGTGAAGTGATGCACACATAAGGTCATCTCCTGATACAGCGTCGATATTCAGCACTTTGCACTGTGGCCGCTAGCCTAGTCAGGTAAGTGAATGATTGATCAGGAGAAAAGAATGGGTGTTGGTACTATTTTATTGGTTGTGCTGGTGTTGTTAATAGCCTACGGGGTGATGGTTTATAACCGGCTGGTGACACACAAGAACCGTTTTAAGAATGCCTTTTCGCAAATAGACGTTCAACTACAACGTCGTTATGAATTAATTCCTAACCTGGTGGAAATTGCGAACAAATATGTGACGCATGAAAAGGAAACATTAACCGCGGTAATCGAAGCTCGCAATCAAGCTTCAAAAGCATGTGAAGAAGCCGCGGCCAATCCTGGTGAGTCAGGTTTGATGGGCGCCTTGGCCAAAGCTGAGCAGTCACTCGGCAATGCCATGGGAAAACTGAATCTGGTCGTGGAAGACTATCCAGAGCTAAAAGCGGATGAGAGTTTACGCGATCTGCACGACGAGCTCACAAGCACTGAAAATCGTGTGTCTTACGCCAGACAGGCATATAGCGATGCTGTTATGCGTTACAACACTGAACGCGAGCAGTTTCCTGCCGTGGTGGTGGCCAACACTTGTAACTTCAATGAAGCTGATTTATTTGAAGCGGCAAATGATGACAATCGCGAGCCGGTTAAAGTCCAGTTTGGGTAAACCATAAAGTTCAATTAGATAAAATCACCTAAGTTTATCCATGGATTTTTTCGGATCCCAGGACAGTCGAAAAAAGCAGTCACTGCTTTTGTTAGCCTGTTTTACGGCTGCCATGCTGGCTATGGCGCTGGTTATCCATGTGGTCGCGGTTTTAGTCAACATACCCATATCTGGAAAAGTTGATTTCAGTAATCCACCGGGTCCAGCCAAAGCTTTCATCGTATTGATCTGGCTTACTTGTTTGGCCGGTGGTTTTTTTCGTATCCTTGATGTAAAAGCTGGAGGGGCGGCCTTAGCTAAACGCTTCGGTGCGAGCGAGGTTCAGCCCAAAAGCCGATTTCGGGAAGAAACCGAGTTGCTGAACATCGTTGACGAAATTGGTTTAGCCAGTGGTACAACCCCACCACCTGTCTTTATTTTGCATCGCGAAGATTCCATCAATGCGCTGGTGGTCGGTGGCTTTAAAGGCAATGAAGCCCTGGTGATTTCACAGGGTGCGTTGGAGAAACTCGATAGAGATCAGCTCAGCGCCGTGGTTGCGCACGAATATGGACACATAACGCAAGGTGATATCCCGGTAAACATGCGTTTGTTGGTTGCACTGAGTAGTTTAAATGCGATTGACGAAGTTGGTAAGCTGTTAATGGTGCGCAGCCGCGAAGGTGAGTTGTTTGCACAGCCCGGGGTGGTTGTTGGTGTTGTCTTGCGCGCTCTCGGGTCTATTGGTGTTTTTTTCGGCCACATTATTCGATCAGCTTTTTCTCGGCAGCGGGAGTTTTTGGCAGATGCCTGCGCTGTGCAATTTACGCGAAACCCTGAATCGATGGCCTCGGCGTTAACCGAGATTCGCAATGATGTAACCGATGCAGCCATCCACGGGGTGCACGCAGAAGAAATTACGCATCTGTGTTTTCAATCAGGTGACGCCACTCGATGGTACAAACAATTTTTTGCCACCCACCCGCCGGTGCAGAAACGCATCGATGCCATTGACCCACATTATGCCGCTAAAGCACGGGCAAAAAAACGTCGTACCAATCACGCTGAAAAACCAAAAGTAAAGCAGGGTGGATCAGTTGCCAGTAATGCGGAGACTGTCAATGTCGGCAACGGCACGACAGCGCTGCAATTCGCGCAGGCACCGTCTGTGGCAACGGAGTCGACCCTGGCATTCGCGCAAACATCGGAGTCAAGCATCAATATCGGTGTGCTTTCAGATAAAGCCGCGATGATGATCAGTGATCCCAGTTCTTGTTTGGCTGTATTGCACGCCATATTTGTGAGTGAGGAACGAAAAAACAGCAAGGCCTACTATGAAGCGATTGCGTTTGCATACAATAAGGTTTTCGCGCACTCCGTTAAGGACATTGCTGAATCCATACCCAAAGCCCTGGCCACAGAGCAACTGGCTCTTATTGAACACGCGACTGCCCAGCTGCGAAATTCAATAAAGCTTGAAAATCGACAGCGCTTGTTGAAGTCACTGGAAAAGCTTTTGGTGGTTGAGGGCGAATTCACTTTAATGAATTACGCAACCCTGCAGTTGGTTAGACGCAAACTGGATGCAGAGTTTCCGGTACTGGAGCAAAAGGCGGACGCCGCTATGGCGCAAGCGATGAAGGTTAAAACCTTTGACAAAATGGGTGGCGAATTTGCGTTGTTACTGTCGCTGATTGTTGAGTCATCTGGTAATTCAGATCAACGAATTGATGAGCAATTTAAAACTGCACTGACTTGCTATACCAAAGAAGCTTACCCAAGACGTTCTGGGTCAGAACCGGGTATTGTAGAAGAGCTGGAGGCAGCATTTCAAACCTTGTATGTGCAACCAAGGGCCATTCGAGAGTCGTTTGTGCAGCACTGCCTGGACATTGCCCAGGCAGATCATCATATTGCGAATGAGGAGCACGCCTTGTTGAACTTGTTTGCAGCATCGCTCAATTGTGAGCTTCAAATTCCGAGTAAGCAGGCAGCTTAGACCGGCAATACCTGACAGGTATTTTTTAGATTACAGTACGTATCTGCGTAACACTTTAAACCACCTGCAACGCTAAACAGCCAGCGCGTAAAACTGCATTGCGCTAAATACTCATGGCTGGTTGGCGCGTGGAAATTTACTTCAAGACATTCGGCCAGCTTTTATCACCTTTTCAGCGCCTTTGTAATCAGTTTTGAAGGTACTTTTACCTTTCACCGGTAAACCAACTCACTGAAAATAAGAAATCACGTCATAGCCACTAGCAGCCTGGGAGTTTAGACAGGATGTGTATACAGGGTCTTTGGCCGCCTGGGCAAACGGTGCGAATAACAATAATGTGAGCAGCAACGCAAAGTGCCCTGTGAGTCGCCTAATTACTTGTTTTGTAGCCATTGCCAAACATCATTTTAGCGTTAATCGTTAAAGAGCTTAGTGGTTAGCCGATAACAGAAGGACGGAATAAGTTAACCAAGCAACCGTTAGGGGACTGAGCCCCAATCATTATGCTGTTCAATGCGCATAGCTTCATATTTATATTTCTGCCCGTTACGCTGTTGGTTTATCACTGGCTCAGCACGCGTACACAGGCGAGCTATGCGCTGAGTTCTTTGATTGTTGCATCATTGGTATTTTACGGTTGGTGGGAACCGCGATACTTGCTGTTGATTCTCGTGTCGGTGGCATTTAATTTTGCCTTGTCAGAATGTTTAAACCGAACCGCCTGCAACGAACGGTTAATGCGGCGTAGTTATTTAGTAGTCGGCATTGTAGCCAATCTTGGTGCGTTAGGCTGGTTCAAGTACGCGAACTTCTTAGTTGATACCAGTAACGCCGTGGCTGGCACTCAGTGGCATGTCGAAACAATCATATTACCGTTAGCTATATCGTTTTTTACCTTCCAGCAAATTGCCTTTCTGGTGGACACGTACCGATCAGAAACCCGTGAACGTAGCTTCCTGCGCTACGCATTGTTCGTCACATTTTTCCCACAACTGATCGCTGGCCCGATTGTGCATCACAAAGAAATGTTGCCGCAGTTCGCGCAGAATGTGGGTGGGATAAAACTTCAAAATCTTATTATAGGCGGAACGATATTTTTTCTGGGTCTGTTTAAAAAAGTGATCATTGCCGATGGAGTATCACCTTACAGCGATACTGTTTTCGCTATGGCTGCAGCTGGTGAGACACTGACATTTCTGGAAAGCTGGACCGGTGCCCTGGCATACAGCATTCAATTGTATTTTGATTTTTCTGGCTATTCTGATATGGCATTGGGGTTGGCACGGATGTTTGGTGTGCGTTTGCCGCTTAACTTTAACTCACCCTATAAAGCTTACAACATCATCGATTTCTGGCGTCGATGGCATATTACCTTGTCACGATTCTTACGCGACTATCTGTACTTTTCGCTGGGTGGTAATCGACACGGCTCTGCGCGTACTTACACCAATTTGATGATCGTGATGCTGCTGGGTGGATTGTGGCACGGAGCAGGCTGGAACTTCGTGGTTTGGGGTGCTTTGCATGGGTGTTATTTGCTTATTAACCATGCCTGGCGCATAGCCATTCAACAACGCCAAGTCTCAGTAGTGGAGCACCATAGTATTAGCAAGGGGATTGTGTTTTGGCTGGGGCGTTTGGCTTCTCATGCCTTAACGTTGATTGCGGTGGTGGCTGCCTGGGTTATTTTTCGTGCTGAAAATATGGATGTTGCGGGCAGGGTATTAGCTGGTATGGCAGGTATGAATGGTGTGGCGTTGCCAGTGGAGTGGCTAAACAATCATGCCTCACTTGCCAGTGCACTAGGTTCTTTGGGTATTCAATTTCAACCGCTGGCCTACATGGGCCCGTTGTTCACACCACTACGTGATTTTGCGGTTCTCAGTGGTGCACAAATGCAGGTAGATTCGGTTGGCACAATCACCGCCTTTGTTTCATTGATGTTGCCAATAGCGATTGCTTTGTTTTGGCCCAACACACAACAGATCATGCAGCGATTCGATCCGACCGTGGGCACTGTTGTTAAAGGTGGCGTACCAACAGCCCTGGCATGGCGGATTAACATACCCTTTGCTGTGCTTAGTGCACTCATGGCCGCCTATGCTTGTTTTGGTAGTTCGGTCGCTAGCCAGTTTCTGTATTTTCAGTTTTGATCATGGAAAATTTAAACTCAAAGAGAACACCGCAAAGTGCTCAGGCAAGTATGCCCTCTGGCACCGAGGGCGCAACCGCCACAAAGCAGGAGAAACGCTTTGCGCAATGGTTTTGTATCTTGTTCGTCTGCTTTGGCTCAATCGTTTTTGTGTTCAAGCGTACGGACTTATTCCCGTGGTTAGGCAGCTGCAATGCGGCAGGATATGACGCTGAACATTACATGGCATATTGTCATAGCACGCGCTACGGGGACTACGAGCATTATGCTTTTTATAACGCCACTGAACCGCGTGCAATTGATGCGTTGAAGCAGGCCAGTGTTTTGTTTCTGGGCAACAGCAATACTCAATATGCGTTTTCAACAAAACCGATTAGCGACTATTTTGAACAAAAGCAGGTGTCGCACTACGTCATGGGTTTTGGGCAAGGAGCGCAAAGTCCTGTCGCACAGTCCATAATCGAAAAACATCAGCTACAGCCACAAATGGTGGTTGCCAATATTGATCCGTTCTTTTCCACACAAACCAATGGCACATTTACGCGAGTGCTTGGAGGCGGGGATAAGTTAAAAACAGAATTTGACCGCAAACGACAATTGCAGCGATGGCAGGCTCGGGTGTGTGCCAGGCCCGGCAGTGGCTGGCACTCATGGTTGTGTGAGGGCAGTGCGGAAACCATCTACCGTTCTCGTGCCAACGGACATTGGCTGACCGATTATTATCGCGACAATCAACAGCTCCCTGTCTCGGAGTCAGATGATCTGTTGGACGATTTAAATGCTGCAGAAATAGCCGCTAACGCGTTTATTGAGCGCGCCAATGTATCGCGGCGTTGTGTTGTTTTAACGGTCACGCCGCGAACGGGCACACCGCTTAAGTTTGCTCAGGCACTGGCTGCACGTCTACAGTTGCCATTGGTGACACCGCAACTTGATAATCTGGTAACCATTGATCATTCGCATTTGGATAAGGACAGTGCAGTGCGATGGTCAAGCGCCTTTATCATCGATTTAGATCAGTACGTTGATGCTTGCGTTAGCACCAATGCAGTTGTGACCGCAATTACATCCGATAATTAGCTTGCTGCTTTGCCAGATGTTAGCGCCACTATTTTATGCGCACACATTTCTGGTTTACGCGTGTCTGGTTTACGTATTTCTGATTTACACATTTCTGATTTACGCATGGCCAGGTTATCCCTCTATTTAAAATCCATTGATCGAAATACCTCTAATGCAAAATCGGGTCGATCTGTCACAATGCCGTCGGCGCCTTTTTGTAAGAGTGCCTGCATTTTCTTTTTATCGTTAATAGTCCAGTACATTACTTCACATCGACGATTGTGAGCTTTTCTAACGAGCCGCCTGCCCGATAGTTGTATTCCCCAGTAACTTTGTGGAATTTGCAGTAACTGATATGGCTGTTTAGTGTCTACGGCGCGCCCGAATACCATCAGTGCCACCTCTTGACGGGTCGCAGCGGTACTAATTGATGGGGCTAATTGTCGAAATTGTTTTACAACGTTGGCGTGAAAGCTACCCACGTTAATCCATTGCGTCGATGAATTTTGCTGAGGTTGTGGGTTTAGATGTTCGCGGGCTCGCTCGTTGTTAGTTATTTTTTTGATCGACTTGGCAACAGCGATGGCAGCTTGTGGGTCGTTGTCTTTAATATCGATATTAATACCTGCATGGGGGTAACGTACAAACAACTCGTCCAGCGTTGATAACGTTTGCGTTGAACCTTCATAGGCATGGCCGTTCAGATCTTTAAATTTGCAGCTGGCATTAAGCTTTTTTAATTCAGCACAAGTTTGGTGGCGTACGTTACCCGTGCCGTTAGTCGTTCTATCCACTGTTTGATCGTGTGTAACCATGACTGCGTTGTCTTTACTGAGCCTGACATCGGTTTCCAGTACGTCACATTCGAAATGCAAGGCTAAGTCGAACGCTGCTATGGTGTTTTCAGGGGCGAGCAGGGTAGTGCCTCGGTGGGCGAAAATTCGTGGTTTGCCCGGTTTAGAATTGTCTGGCATGTATTATGTGTCTACTATTTAGTATTGTTCATCAACCAGAGCATAGCAATGAGCACGTCAACAAGGTCGACATTATTATTAGCCGTACCCCTGGCGTTTGTAGCAGGTGTGGTCGTTATGGCAGCGATGACCCGCTTGGGTGTCGTATCAGTTAATTCAGCAAAGACATCATCTGGCCTGTTTTCCAGTTCGACCAACGCAAGCGTATCAGTTGATGCTAACACCGGGGCAGCTGACTTGGCTTCCGGACAACTTGCGAAGATCAACGAACGGCTGCAAGAGCTGGAACAACAACTACAGGCATCCACCAATCAAGCAGATTTAACCCGCGCTCAAACCGATAAGAAACTGGAAGAGCTCGATAAACTGGCACGACGTTTAGAGCAAAACATTGGCAACACTGACTCGCTGACAGCGAACCAAAGCGAAGGTACCGCTGTAATTCACGGTGAACAGAATGCCGGCTTGGGCGGCATGTTTGCCAACCGTCGCTTTGGCCCGGCTGATGGACAGGAACAATACAATAATCTTTTGCTAGCTGGTGTTGACCCCTATGTAGCGCAGGAAATTCAACAACGCAATGATCAATGGTCACTTGAGCGACTAGAGCTTATAGATCAGGCCACTCGTGAAGGGTGGCGTGAATCCGACGAATTCGGTGAACGTATGCGAGCCCTGCGTGAAACGCGCCCCGACCTTCGATCCGAATTAGGTGATGATGACTATGACAGTTATCTCTACACCTCTGGTGACAGTAACCGGGTTGCGGTGTCGAGTATCATCAATGGCTCTGCTGCTCAGCAGTCAGGAATGCAAAATGGTGATGTCGTCGTTAGCTATGCGAACAATCGAGTGTTTGGCAGTCGTGAATTACAGAGAGCGACGCGAGATGGTCAGAAAGGTGAATCTGTGCAAGTTGAGGTATTGCGCAACGGCCAGGTAATCACAGTTGATGTACCGCGGGGACCTTTGGGCGTGACGTTAACAGGCTCTCGCGTTGACCCTGCTGAATAACAATTGACTCGTTCGCCCAATGCTCAGTGTTCGAACACTCACTCGCTTTAAATTTAAAAGTGTTATAACCAAGCGTTTTATGACTAGGTCTGGAGGTGTAGTTCCGGATCACGTTCTCAAGCCTTGAAAGCTCATCATTAAAAATTCCATCACCTGAGTCAAGATCGACTGACCGGTGTGTCGGTAAAGCGGACAGATGGCGATTAGTAGTTTTTCAGAAGCACGACTGTCTTAAGCACGCCAGTAGCTAGCTGTGCATCGACCCTGTTGGATGAGCATCTGCATGTATCTGAAATATCAATCGTAAAGGATATAGTAGCCGTTTAATATACTACTAGTTTCCGAACTCACACCGGCTCTTAAGGATAGTCCACGAACATGCGAAATTTAAATGAAGCGTTTGCTGTTGCAAACTAGCTGAAGTGGGCATTGTTGCCTTACCTTTGTTGATGGTGGGGAACAAGATGTGGAATATCTAGAAGGATTGCGCTATTTATTATTTCACAATTGGACTGATCTACCAGGCGCTATCTTTACCGGTTATAGCTTGATCTGATTGTAGTGTTTTCAAAGCCTTGTTGAAATCGAAGTGCTTTGTAATGCTTCAATCCTCCTTTTTATGCACAATTTTAACGACATCTACACTTTCGTTTTGCACGTAGTCAGCCCAACCACAGTTTTCGATACTCGGGGCCGCTATGATCAGTCCCAGCATCACAAACTGCTGTTAACAGTGGTTCGGTCATTTCCTGATTGCCGCATCGTATGCCCGCTCCATCGCCGAAAATGCGATACGGCCCTTCGGACTTAGGCAGCAAGCTTAGAATCTTTTCTACGTCGGGTGACGGTGCAAATACATGACAATTTCAATTCTCCGGGAATGGAAAAAATCGAGCCCGGCTCAGCCCAAGCAAAACGGAAAGAACCAGGCAATTGGTCAGCGTCAAAGCATGGCAAAGATTCTGGCAGGGCCGCCAGTGCCACCTTTGTGCTTTGGCGCACCAATAACAAGAGTAGCTCCCGTTGCTGGTACCTTGTCCAGATTGGCAAGATTTTCAATACCGAATCTGCCGGTTGGCAGCCAGGCGTAGTGAGTAGCAAAATCTGCTGAAAGTCCATGATCGAGAGAGAGCGTGTCTACTGCGATTGATGCAGCTTGTGTCTCTTCTATTAACATTTTTGCTGCATCCGCATGAAAACCTGGATAGTGCTGAGCCGTTCCGTCGAAACCCCGGTATTCATCCGTATCCACTTTATTTGCCCAGCCCGAATACATGGCAACGCAAGCGTGTGCAGGTATGTCGCCATGCTTTGCAATCCATGCCTTAATGTCGTCGGGTGTAACCTGTGCGTCACTATCGTCTGCCGCACGAGCTGCAATGTCTATAACGCAAAGAGGCGCGAATAGATTGGATACAGTTAATTCATCAACTGATGCGCCGTCAGCGGAAAAATGAAGCGGTGCATCGATATGGGTGCCCGTGTGTTCGTTAACACGGTATTCAAAAAGGTTAAACGAATGCTCAGCGTAATTGAATTTCTGTTCCATGCTGAATTGCGATTCGCCAAAATAGGTCGGAAAATCGGTGTGAAGCGTATGGGTCATATCTTCTATTTTGTCATGGCCTGCCGCCATCGCAACTGGAGCTACAGCGGTTGAACCAGCTGCAACAGCAGCTCCAGCTAACGCAGATTTTTTAAAAAAATCCCTGCGAGAGAGCATCTTCTTCTTAACCAAGTTCATCACACAAATATCACACATAAAAAATTCTCCTTTGAGTTATTAACTGCCTTCTTCGAATACTACACCTGGTGTTACTTGTATTGCAAAAACCAGATTAGTAGGTCATGCCAACAAGACATATTATATTTATCTCAACTGTGCCTTCGTAACGAATTATCAGCACCTTTTGCCATCGCGACATTCGTAAAACAGGCAACTTTCGGCTCTGACATGGATGCAATGGCGGAGGCAACACCTTCACGGCCTATACCCGAGTGTCGAGTACCCCCGAACGGCATGGCATCAAGTCGGTAGTCAGTGGATTCGTTTACCAGCACTGCACCGGCGTCCAATTGACGTACCGCAGCATGAGCATTAGCAAGATTTGAAGTGAAAATGGCCGCTTGAAGCCCAAATGGTGTTTCATTGGATATGGCGATAGCTTCATCGAAACAATCTACCTCAATTAATACAGCGACAGGTCCGAAAACTTCGTCTCGCCTAAGGGGATCATTTGCTTTGACATTGTCGAGTAAAACAGGGTGCATCCAGGTTCCATCCCGGATTCCGCCAGTCAAACATCTCGCACCATTTCCGATAGCGTTATCGACCATCTGTGAGATTCGTATACCTGCTGCATCACTTATCAGGCAACCCATCTGTGTCGTCTCGTCGCATTTTGGTCCAAGCCGAACAGACTCCAGTCCAGCAGCTATCCTGTCGCGGAATGTATCGGCAATTTCGCGCGCACAGACAATGCGTTGGACGTGTAGGCAATTCTGTCCAGCAGTCGAAATCATACCGGACAAGCATGCCTTCGCTGCAACGTCCAGATCGGCGTCTGCCAGAATGATTGTGGGGCAATTGGAGCCTAGTTCCATTGCCATTCGAGTCAGACCAGCAGAGTTTGCTATTCGCCTGCCGGTATCTAGACCACCCGTAAAAGATATTAGTGCAGTTCGCGAATCTGTAACCAGTGGAGGCCCAACTGTGGCACCTTCTCCGGTTACTATCTCAAGTGCCCCTTTGGGTAGACCTGCTCTGCGCAGGTCATCTGCGAGCGCAATAGCACTTAGCGGCGTTGCTTCATGCGGTTTAAGTACAACGGGGCAACCGGCGGCAATTGCGGGTCCCAATTTATGCGCAACGAGGTTTAAGGGATCGTTGAATGGTGTGATCGCTACAACTATTCCTATTGGCTCCGGTGTCCACCAGCCCTGTCGGTGTACGCCGTTTGGGTGAGATTGAAATGGAATCGTTTCTCCAGTCATTTGCAAAGCCGCGTGAGATGACAATCGCAGAGTGTTGATAGCGCGAGATACTTCAAGCCGAGCCTCAGTAATTGTTTTCACTCCTTCTCGCGCTATTAGAACAGCCCTTGTTTCTGCATTGTCAACAAGTCTTGACGCCACCGATTCTAAGATACTCGCGCGCTCTTGCGCCGATAATTCAATCATGGTTCGCCGCGCGGATTCGGCTCGACCGAGTGCTGAACGAGCGTCAAGCATGCTCATTCGAGGCACTTCACCAACCGCAGAGCCATCTTGGGGGTCGCATATGATCATAGGACGTCAATGTACCGAGTATTTTATTTAAGGAGCGCGCACCATAACCAGTGCTCTTAATAGCATCGCGATTCAAGAGTAATGTATTGATAGGGTTGAAATTTGCTGTTGCAGTTGCAGTTGCAGTTGCAGTTGCTGTTGCTGTTGCAGTTGCAGTTGCAGTTATCAGTTAATCAATAGACAAAGAAAACATTTATCGCACTAAACCTGGACAACGGTCATAAAGACAGCCACGCGTCGATGCGTGGACTGTCAGCCAGTCTTTCATAAAAATGACCTAAGCCTTCTTTGCTACCAGGTGTTTTATTTCCAATACATTGAAATTCGGGTCTTCGACAAAGAACGTCTCTTGTTGATACTCGGTACCCTCGAACCTTGTATACGGCGTATCTAGAAAACCACCGCTGGCTTCTACACTATTCCTTACCGCCTGATAGTTCTCCATTGTTAAATGAATGCCAAAATGAGGAACACATACTTCGCCCATATCAACACTGTGTCGTTCTCTATCCGGGCCTTTTCCCAGTCTCGGATTTGATTCGTGGAGAGTTAACTCATTTCCCCAGAAGTCGATATCTTGCCATTTCCCATCTTCCCCCATGTCTATTTGACATCCCAGGACGTCCACGTACCACGGTACTGTCTTTGATAGGTCTCCAGCCTCAATCGCAAGATGGAATATGCTGCTACTCATAATAATTTTCCTCGCCAAAGTTAATTTCGATGCAACATAGTACAATTGTTTTTTAGCATTTATCTTGCTTAAATGACCCTTAATTTCCCTATTATTAGCAGATTCTGCTAAACATGGGTAGGTTTAATATATCCTTACGCCATATAGTAAAACCTCTTTTGGCCAAAGCTTTGTTTTTCTTCAGGTGACAAAAATGCAAGAGATTGATAAAACAGATTACAAAATAATTACGCTGCTACAGGAAAACGCACGTCTTACTAATCAGGAATTAAGCGAGCGGGTGGCATTATCCCCATCGCCTTGTTTGCGCAGGGTACGGCAGCTGGAGAAAGCCAATATTATTAAGGGCTATACCGCAGTTGTTGATCAACAGGCCTGTGGATTTCCAATAATGGTATTTGTATCGATTCGTCTGCAGAAACAAACTGACAGTACCATTCAGAAATTTGAGCGTGGAATTCAAGAGCTAGATGAAGTTATGGCATGCTATCTAATGTTGGGAACATCTGATTACATGTTGCAGGTTTTAAGTCGTTCGCTAAGTTCCTATGAGAAATTTATCCGTGACAAGTTAACGCGGATCCCCGGGATTGGTACACTCGAGTCTCATTTTGCATTTGGGCAGGTGAAACAAAAGAGAATGTTTCCGGGGCAGTGACTACAAGAGAAGAACCGATCAAATGGTCATTTAGTGGGCGGAGGTCTAATTAAGGAGTAAACCTTTCTCTGAACATTATTCAATTATTTATTGTGAAAGAGCAGTGTGGAATTACCATAACACCCGTTCTATGCAACTGGTTTGTTTATATGTTTAGTGAATTAGGTTGTGCGACATGTTCCGCTCTACTTAGACTACGTGCAATTGCCCAGTTTCGACGAGCGCGAAACCGGCAGCAATGTGCTGGAAGCTGCCGGATGAAATAAGGGTTTGGTGTTTTGAAGTACGATTTAGTTGGTGCCAACAAAGAGGCGTTTTGTAGACATTCAAGTCCAGATCAATTCGTGCACTTTATGTCAGATCAAGTCTGAGTTTTACACTTAAAACAGGTCGCATTAACCTAATGTGCATTATTCCAACTAATCCAACAACACCATGCGCATGTGAGCTTTTAGCGTATCCCCCGGCTGTAATATTGTCACGCCAGCATCTACTCCAGCCGATTGTAAATTGAAACCATCGTTGGCATTGGTAACCGGCTCAACTGCAAAATAGCTTGCGTCAGGGTTAAACAACACCAAGTGCTGGCAGTTATCGGAAGCCTGTATTTCCAATTTGATTTTTGCTTCTGGCCAAATAATAGTGGCAGGCGATCGAAAGCCGGACAAACAATGATCCATACGCTTTGACGAATCGAGCGCTTTAACCGAATTAAAATCCAAAAACTCGGGTAGCGCCACAGGTGATCCTGTCGGTAAGCAGTCACCGTTAGTATCAGGATAAACACCTTCAGTTGGTAGCAAGAGCTGCGGGTTTGCACCGGCAATGGTTCTGCAAAAATACGGATGCCAGCCCATACCGGCTGGCATTGCGGTTTCACCGTTGTTTGTTAATGCCATTTCGCTAATCAACATATGGTCTTGAAGCTGATAGCTGATTTGTGCTTGTATTGGCCAGGGCCAGTTCACCGAGCCGTGGCGCTGGGTATCGTACTGTGCGATAACGTTGGTGGAGGATTGCTCAGTGACTTCCCACGCGCGCTTTCTTAGCGCGCCATGAATGGCATGGTTTGTTGCATCATCAAGCTCGACCTTCGCACCATCAAACGTAAATTGCCCTTCCTTGATACGATTTGAGTAGGGCAGCATATGGAAATTTGCCGAGCTTAATGGTGAATCTGGCTCAGTGCAATCAGGCATAAGGTGGAGCCATTGGTTTTCCACGGATACCTGGCAGAGTTGGGTTTGAAGCCCGAATTCAGGTTGTAGCCTGATTCTCCACCGCTCGGACTCTAGCTCAACTGCTTGATTATTTGTATCGGTTTGTTGCATCGGATTTGTGTTCCTGTCACGGCGTTAAACGTCCATTTCACTTCATCGCCCATTTCATCTCACTAGCACCTTTCACCTCACAGACACGTTTCACTTCCCAGGCACGTTTCACCTCACTTGGCCATTTATCTAGCTGGGTTCTCTCATCTCACTAGCCCGTCTCATCTCACTCGGCCATTTATCTCACCAGCCCCTTGCATCTCACTAGCCCGTTTCATCTCACCGGCTCGTTTCATCTCACACGCCCATTTTCCATCTGCGCCCAACGTGGTCATAGGCACGCCGGGCAGGGCAGCAGCGAATGTCAGCTTGGTAAATTGTTGCTTGTTGTGCCTGTCCATTGTTGCACGCTGGTATGCTGGACTCTACACTCTGTAGATTAGTGCAAAACCCACAGTCGGCGTCACTATTTTCGATTATCCATGTTTAAGGGAAGCATTGTTTCGTGAATTCTAAATTCTTGACCTGCGCATCTGCGCTCGTATTGCTATCAACTGCGTTGTATTCGGCCACCTCGTTTGCCCAGTCATCGGGTCTGAAGCTCGGTGGTGATGAACCGGCGACACCTAAAATCGATCTGGGCGCAGCACCGGCCGCACCAAAACCGCAGGCGCAAGCCACACCCGGTAGTGCCACAAATGCCGGAGGCGCTAACGTGGTTACTAATGGCGCATGGCAGGTGAGCTGTGCCGCAGGTGCAGATTGCGCAATGGCGCAAATCGGAAAAGACACAACCGGTACCCCGATACTGGAAATGGTCGTTCGAAAACTTGAAGCCCCGTTGGAAGCCGAAGGGCGCACAGCTATTGCTGTCGTGGATTTTATAACTCCGTTAGGTGTGGTATTGACCTCCGGTCTGGAGCTTAAAATTGATAATGGTAACGCTGAGGCAGCGCCGTTTCAGATTTGTACCGAACAAGGTTGTCTGGTTCGTGAACCGGTTGATCAGGGTTTAATTGATCGGTTGAAAAAGGGCAATGGTGCATCGGTGTCAGTGGTTGCTGCAAACCAGGGTGAAGTCACGGCTATCATTTCACTCAGTGGTTTCACTAAATCCTATAACTCATTGCGTTAAACATTTTAAGAATCGATGAATCAACTGTACTTGTGACATCAATGAATCAATTGAAAATGTACCATCAATGAAATCGATAGTAGTTGTTGGCGGCAGTGGTGGCATTGGCGCCGCACTCATCACGCTGCTGTGCGAGCGTGATGATGTGTCCGACGTTCACGCGACGTATTTTAAATCACCAGCTGCAAGCTCTCTGGGTAGCATTGGCCGATTTGGATCGAACACCGAATTGCATTGGTCACAAGTGGACATTACTGATGAAAGCTGTGTTCAACAATGGCTGGCCGACATTCCCAAAATCGACTGGCTAATCAATTGCGCAGGTTTTCTGCAAGATACAAAAACCCGCCCCGAAAAATCTGTGTCGCAGTTGCAAACGGCCAACTTTGAAAAAAACATGCAGATAAATTGTCTGCCAAATTTGTTGTTAGCAAAGCATGCAGGCGAGACATTGAAGCACTCTGATCAAGGTATTTTTGCTGCTATCACGGCCAAAGTGGGCAGTATTGAAGACAATCGGCTGGGTGGCTGGTACAGCTATAGAGCGTCAAAGGCAGCTGCTAACATGGTGCTTAAGTCTTTATCCATTGAATGGCAGCGTGTCGCACCGAACCTGCGAGTGGTCGCCTTGCATCCTGGAACCACCGCGACAAAGTTGTCTGAACCGTTTCAGTCCGGGGTGAAGCCTGAAAAACTGTTCAGCACAGAAAAAACGGCTGCACTGTTGCTAGCACAGCTCGACCAATTGCATGAGTATCCTAGTGGTCGGTTTGTGGCATACGATGGAGAGGAACTACCGTGGTAGTTGGATCGAACTTGCGCGATTCGTGATGGTTCGATGCGTTACTCTTTGATTCGTTATTAGCAAAGTCGGCTCTGCTGCCACGTTGGCTACCAGGTTCGCCACTAGATTCACCACCAAGTTCACTACCAGGTTCGCTACTAAGTTCACCACCAAGTTCACCACCAAGTTCACTACCAAGTTCGCTACCAAGTTCGCTACCAGGTTCACTACCAGGTTCACTACCAGGTTCGCTACCAAGTTTACGACCAGTACGGTGGTTTGCATCAAAGTCGTAAAGGGTTTTGTCCAGGAGATGCGATGGAGACACGTTACGTACGGCATTCATCATAGAAGCAACACGCATAGGATCAGATTGTTCCCATTGCGCAATCATGGCTTTCATGTTCTGCCTTTGAAGATTAGGTTGCGAGCCGCACAGAGTACACGGGATAATAGGGTAGTTTTTTATTTTTGCATGAGCAGCCAGATCGCGTTCGCGACAATAAACCAATGGGCGTATCACTATGTTTCGCCCGTTGTCAGCATGCAGCTTGGCGGGCATTGTTTTGATACTGCCACCATGAAAAAGATTTAACAGCAGCGTCTCCATCACATCATCGCCGTGATGGCCAAGTGCGATTTTATCGGCTCCGATGTCATCGGCCGTTTTGTACAAAATACCCCGCCTAAGTCGTGAGCACAATCCACAGGTCGTTTGTCCTGCAGGAATTTTTTCCTTAACGATGCTGTAGGTATCTTCTTCAATTATGTGAAAGGGGAGGTTCAGCGTTTTTAGATACTCGGGTAAAACATGCTCGGGAAAACCGGGTTGTTTTTGATCGAGATTAACAGCAATCAATTCGAAATTGATCGGTGCAACACGTTGCATATGCAGCAACATATCGAGCATGACGTAGCTGTCTTTGCCGCCTGACAAGCACACCATAATCCGATCGCCCTCAGCGATCATATTAAAGTCAGTCAGGGCTTTGCCGGTTTGGCGTTGCAGCTTGAGTCGACGTTTCTCGTCGGCAGCCGATAACGGAGCAGTGGTTAACACAGCAAGTATTTTATCTTTCGAGTACGCTCGATTGTACCATTTTGCCGCAGCCAGCCCACTTTAAGACAGCGCGATGTTGTTGTTTCCTTTGCTAATTTGATGTGTTTGCCAGTAATCTGTAGGCGGCTTCGTCGTTGCTCGCGTTCGAGGGTGCTGTTGTCGGTAGTCCGGACCAGGCTCTTTGTTTCACCATTTGCGATTTTAAATATCGTGACGTAGTCTTGGTACGCAATTGGAATTAGTCCCCCAAATGGGTGTAGCGCATTGTACAGACCGTACTTATACTGAAATCAGTCTGTTAGGCAGGAGATGTATAGGTCTATGAAGATTCTCATACTCGACGATCACACCCTGTTTCGTGAAGGCATGAAGCTGCTGCTCACTGGGCTGCATCAAGACCTGACCATCCACGATTGCGATACCATGCAAGCGGCGCTTGCGTCAGTCGAAGCCAATCAGTACGATCTGGTTCTGCTTGATTTAAATTTAGCAGACACGGAAGGGCTGGACACCTTGTATGTGGTGAAAGAGAAACTTGCCGACACACCTATAATCGTTTTATCTGCCGAGCAGGACCCTCCAACAATTTACAAAGCTGTCGAGCAAGGCGCCATGGGTTTCATAACCAAGTGCGCAACGCACCAGGAACTGCTTGCTGCCATAAAGCTTATTTTGGCTGGTGGTATATTTTTACCGCGTGAAGTCACCTCTGCGCAAACGGTAGTTAACAGCAAATCACTTGCGGTTAATGCAGAGTCGGACATACTAAATGCATTGTCTGACAGGCAGAAAGAAGTGCTGAAGTATTTGTTGCAGGGTAAACCGAACAAAACTATTTCAGCTAATTTGCACATATCTGAAAACACAGTCAAGGCGCATCTATCTGCGATCTTTCGAGCGCTGGGTGCCAGAAACAGAACCGAAGCGGTGTACTTCGCAGCTCGCGCTGGCGTTCCTCTGGATTAAGTTCAATATCAAGACAACTAGCCTACAAGCTTAGGCTGGTTGTTGTGAACTACTTTTCCAGAACCAATCCCGAGGCCTCGGTGCTTCGGACACTAAAGTGATGCACGCGGGGAACTACGCGGGGTTTTACCCATTATGTGCATCAGCACACGGTTGAAATTTCCCACATCAACGGGATTTCAAAGCGTTGATTTAGCGATGCTCGCCCCCTTAAAAGCGGCTTTACACTCTTGAAGTGTGGTTGGACCCACAATCAGAGCACTTTAACGCGGCTGTAAGACCCATTTCGCCCTCCGGTAGGATAATAATATCTGGTATCAACTCTGTATTTTTGCTGGCGCTAGTTGCGCCGACACCCTCTGTCACTATATAAGCAACCATAGAGTCCAGTATGATTTTGCGACGTTCATCGATCGCCGTACTACATCGATTAGGAGAATTAAATGAATACAACAGCTGACGTTGACATAAAAGAGCTAGTCGAAAGCGACCGGAAGCACATGTGGCATCATTTGACGCCGCACAAACCGTTGGAAGTGAAAGACCCAATGGTTATTGTTAAAGGCAAGGGTATGCGTGTCTGGGATGCCAAAGGCAAGGAGCATCTGGATGCTGTATCAGGTGCGGTTTGGACCGTTAATGTTGGCTATGGACGTGAAAGTATTGCTGATGCAGTGCGCGACCAATTAGTTGAAATGTGCTATTTCGCCAGCTCTGCAGGCAATATACCCGGCATTCAGTTTGCTGAGAAACTGATTTCGAAGATGCCTGGTATGAGTCGCGTCTATTACTCGAACTCGGGTTCGGAAGCCAACGAGAAAGCATACAAGATCGTTCGTCAGATTGCCGCGAAGAACGGCGGCAAGAAACACAAAATTCTCTACCGCGACCGCGATTATCACGGTACCACCATCACAGCCCTTAGCTCGTCCGGACAAATTGAACGAAAGGCCCAATACGGACCTTACACGCCTGGTTTTGTGGAAGTGCCGCACTGCTGCCAATACCGTTGCCAGTACGATGATGAAACCAACTACGGTGTTAAAGCTGCGCAGGAAATCGAAAAGGTTATTCTGGCTGAAGGTCCTGACACCGTTGGTGCGTTGGTGCTTGAACCTATAACAGCGGGCGGCGGTGTTATTACACCACCAGAAGGCTATTTTGAAACGGTACAAGAGATCTGCAAAAAATATAATGTACTGCTCCATATTGACGAGGTGGTGTGTGGATTGGGTCGAACTGGCACTTGGTTTGGTTATCAGCACTACGGCATCAAACCAGACATGGTCACAATGGCCAAAGGTGTTGCCAGTGGTTATGCGGCCATATCCTGTACTGTCACCACTGAGGAAGTGTTTAATCAATTCAAAGACGGTGATGAGCAAATGGGTTACTTCCGCGACATCAGTACATTCGGTGGTTGTGCGGCTGGCCCCGCTGCAGCGCTGGAAAACATGCGCATCATTGAAAACGAAAATCTGCTGGAAAACTGCAAAGAGATGGGTGAATACCTGCTCGAGAAACTCCGTGGCTTGCAAAATAAGTACAAAGTCATTGGCGATGTCAGGGGTAAGGGGCTGTTCTGTGGTGTTGAACTGGTTATGGATCGAAAAACCAAAGAGCCCGCGCCTGAGAGCATGCTGGCTCAGATAGCTGCTGACTGTATGGAGCAGGGGGTCATTATCGGTCGCACCAACCGTAGTTTGGACGGCTTGAATAACACCCTATGCCTGAGCCCGGCCCTCATCTGCACCACGAAAGACCTGGATGAAGTTGTCGACGCTATTGACAACGCCATGTCTCGCCACGCGGTCATCTAAATAGCCCACACCAAACGGCTGCTCTAGCGGACTCGCAAACGGCGCTGGACAGCCATCAGGGCTGCATCCAGCACCTTGCGACCCACGAGCGCAACCACAGCTCAACGAACCGGCATGTCCGGTTCTTTTTTTGCATTGATTTTGAGATTGAACGCCAAGTGCCAGGCAGCATTGGCTGCGCGCCCATCGAGAACTGCAACGAATCTGCTATATAAAACGAGCAGTCGCATGTTTAGCGCCGATTAAATTAACACGTTGAGAAATCATCAAAATGAAAGTTTTAGTGTTGGGTGGAAATGGATTTATCGGGTCTCACATTCTGGACAAGCTACTTGCAGCCGGTCATAAAGTCAGAGTGTATGACCGGGCACCTGAACATTTTCGTGCACCTAATCCGAAAGTCGATTACCGAGTAGGGGGTTTCGAGGACCAGATCAGCATCGCCGAGGCGCTCGTGGGCATTGATGTCGTGGTGCATTGCATCAGCACAACTGTGCCGTCTACTTCCATGTTAGATCCGGTTGGAGATATTCAACAGAATTTAATCGGTACGGTGAATTTGTTAAGCCTGATGGAAGCACAAAAGGTGAAAAAAATTGTTTACCTGTCTTCCGGTGGAACGGTTTACGGAATTCCTGACGTCTCTCCCATCGTAGAAGAACACCCGTTAAGACCGATTAGTCCCTATGGTTTAGTTAAGGTTGCTATAGAAAACTACATCTATATGCGCCACAAAAATAATGGATTGGAATACACCATATTGCGCATATCGAACCCATTCGGTCCTCGTCAAGGCCACGGTGGAGTGCAGGGTGTAATCGGTACTTATCTGTTTAAGGCATCACAAGGTGAGCCTTTACAAGTGTGGGGTGATGGCAGCGTGGTGCGCGACTTTATTTACATTGAAGACCTGGCTAATTTAATTACCATGAGCGCTACCGAAAATATTGACGGTACTTTTAATGCTGGTGTTGGTTATGGCTTGTCTATTGCCGACATCATTACCAAAATAAAAACTGATATTGCTCCCGACATTGAAATCAATTATCAAGAGTCGCGTGGGTTCGATGTGCCACACGTGGTGTTGGATAACAACAAGGTGAGCACAGCACTGTCATGGAAACCGGAAACAGATTTCGATACGGGTATTGAAAAAACATGGGAGTGGATGAAGGAAAATAACGCCCAACAGCCTGGATAGTTAATCGGGCGAGGTTTTTTCTGCAATTTAAATAAAAAAAGGCTGCCTGGTAAGAGGCAGCCTTTTCTATTTAAGCACCATCATTTTTCGGGACGGCACCGGTACCATCAATCTTTGGGACGGCACCAGCACCATCAGTCTTTGGGACGGCACCAGGACCATCAATCTTTAGGACGGCACCAGCACCATCAGTCTTTGGGACGGTACCGGCACCATCAACGTGTGGCTTACTCTGTAAGACCCTGAAGCTTTTCCATCATTGGGCCCATAACGCCACCCAGTACATCACCAACACCTTCTTTGTTCAGGACAGTGTCTGCAAGTGGAGTCAGTTTAGCTACACCGCTGCTAACCACTTTATTCAGAGGGCCGCGAGCTGCTTCTGGAACCGCGTCGAAGTCACCGATAACACTATCGAGGCTGCCTGAAATTTCTTCAAGCTTAGGTAGGGCAGCAGTAGCACTATCCGCATCGCTAACACCGCCAAGAACTGCACCGGTCGAACCAAATATTCCACCGAACTTACGGCTGATTGCGCCTAAGCTAAATGCACTCCGATCGATAGCTGGAGCTTCTTCAGCATCCGCTGCGGCGTCGTCATTTGTGGCTTCTTCAGTAGCGGCATCACCTTCGGCGGCAGCTTCTTCAGTAGCGGCATCACCTTCGGCGGCGACTTCTTCAGTTGCGGCATCACCTTCGGCGGCAGCTTCTTCAGTAGCGGCATCACCTTCGGCGGCGGCTTCTTCAGTAGCAGCGTCACCTTCGGCAGCAGCTTCTTCAGTAGCAGCGTCACCTTCGGCGGCAGCTTCTTCAGTAGCGGCATCACCTTCAACAGCAGCTTCGCCTTCGGCAGTAGCTTCTTCAACTTCAGCAACCGCGCCTTCGACAGCAGCTTCGCCTTCGGCGACCGCACCTTCAACAGCTTCTTCGCCTTCGGCAACAGCGCCTTCAACAGCAGCAACCGCGCCCTCAACATCTTCTTCACCTTCGGCAACTGCACCTTCAACTGCTTCTCCGCCTTCGGCAACTGCACCTTCAACAGCAGCAACCGCGCCTTCAACAGCTTCTTCACCTTCGGCAACTACACCTTCAACTGCTTCTTCGCCTTCGGCAGCGGCTTCTTCAACTTCGGCAACCGCGCCCTCAACAGCTTCTTCGCCTTCGGCAACAGCTTCTTCACCTTCAGCAACCGCGCCCTCAACAGCTTCTTCGCCTTCCGCAGCGGCTTCTTCACCTTCGGCAACCGCGCTTTCAACAGCAGCTTCGCCTTCGGCAGCGGCTTCTTCAACTTCGGCCACAGCGCCTTCAACAGCAGCTTCGCCTTCAACAGCTACACCTTCAACCGCAGTCTCACCTTCAGCCGCGGCTTCGGTAGCTGTGTCGCCAACAGCATTAACTGCTTCGGCATCAGTGTCTTTCTTGCCACCGAACAGGTTTATACCGATCCAGATAAGAGCAAGTACACCTGCGATAGGTAGAATTTTCTTCCAGAAAGGAGTGCCGCCATCATTATTGTTGCCAGAACCACCGAAATTGCTAGCGGTGTTTTTCGCACCTGATGTCGCTTGATTAGCTGCATTGCCAGCAGACTTCCCGGCAGAAGAGGCCGCCGCAGTTGCTGAGCCAGCCGCTGAACTGGCTGCTGAACTGGCTGCTGAACCGGCAGCGTTAGAAGCGCCACCAGTGATGCTGCTCAGGAAACCTTGCGAACTGAGTTGGTCGCTCAAACCAGAAGGCATAGCTTTGTTGATGTTTTGCTCCTGACCTTTGAGCATGCTGGCAAGACCACCTGCGTTTAATCCACCGCTAGCGACTTTTTGCTTTAGCACACCCATAACCATGGGAGCAGTCACGCCCATCACTGATTTTGCACCACCTTTGCTTAGACCTGATACACCTGATACGGCTCCTGTTAAAGCGCTAACGCCTTTGTCACCGAACAAGGAGCCAAGTGTTTTGTTGCCGGCGTCAACTACAGAGCCTGCCTTGTCGCCACTGAGCATAGAGCCCAGGTTATCTAACTTACCTGCATCTTGGTCGTTGACTGCTTTTAACAGCGAGTCGGCCCCGCTTGGAGTCGATGCAGATTGAGACAGTCCTTTTAGCAAACCTGGAACTGCAGCCCCTAGTGCTGCATCCGATTTGCCTGATTCGTTGCCCAACATTTTGCTTACATGGCCTTTCATTTGGCCGGTTAACTGGTCTTTGACCAGGTCAACTAGGTTGAATGACATCTATTTCCCCAAAATAATTAATAGTCGCGTCGTTTAAAGAATGCAGGCGTTTGCTAAAGACGTTATCGACCGAGCTTTCGCCTGAACGGTCTAAGTTTACACTGTAGCCGCCCCTTCGTTAACGTTTGGACAGTAAACCCCTGCAAACTTGTAACTGTTGCTTGCATCACTGATTTGTTCAAAATCAGCCCTTTAGTGCCTGTTTTCGCAGCTCTTTGTACTTTCTGGCTTCGTAAGAGCGGCGGGTTGAATGCTAAACTCAGTGAACTTTCATTTGCCTTGCAGCTCATCTTGTCACTTAGATAAGCGCATTGTGCAACTCGTGCACTTGAATGTACCTCAAGATGGTTTTTCAAATATGTTGCGCCTGTCAAGTATATGTATTCATAACGCCGACAAACTTAAGCGCCCAAAATGCACATACACGTAGGCAAACGGATTCGTAAAAAATGCATTCGTAAAACTAGAGAAACATTGTACCGCGCCCGTGCACTTTGCAGTGAGAATCTGCTTCAATGTTCTTTTTGACAGTGCGATGGAGGTTACAGATGGGCATCAAGAACGAATTCACTGAAGACGAATGGTTTTTACTTAGTTCCACACCGGCGATGATCGGTGCTGCGATGAGCGCAGCTGCGCCCAGTGGTGTTATCGGTACGGTCAAAGAAATGACCGCGGGTATGCGTGGCACTGTTCAGGGTTTGACCGATTATCCAGACAGCGAATTGGTTACAGCGTTATTGGAAAAAGCGCAGAACTGGGATGAGGCTAAAGACAAAGCTAAAGACTACAGTGAAAAAGCCAAAGCTCGGTTGGGTGGTGCGCAAATAAAATCTCGCGAAGATCTGCAACAGCATGTTCTGGCAGATTGTGCAGCTGCTGCAAAACTGGTTGATGAAAAATGCTCCCCCGAGGACGCTAGAGTGTATAAAGAGTGGAGTGTGAAAATAGCCAACAAAGTCGCTCAAGCAGCTAAAGAGGGGGGTATCCTCGGTTTTGGTGGTGAGCGGGTCAGCGCGGAAGAGAGCGAGCTGCTCAGAAAAATTGAATCGGCTATAGGTGCACCCACAGGGCATTTTTTGGCTTGAATTCGGCTGTGGCTCTAAATCTGGCTTAGTTGGCTTGTCCGGCCTAACGCGGCCTACCTGGCAAGAGTTGGGGTCACCAGAAGCCCTGAGAATTTCTGATATGGGATCTTTGCTAGTCCATCACCGGCTACTTCGACCCAAGCTGGTGGCCGAACCTCAAAGCGTCACCTTGCCGGAAGATGATGCTCACCAGTTGCCAGAGCCAACCCTCGCCATGCTTGTTCCCGGCATTATTCTTATTCTGTTGGGCCTGATAGATCTGGGGTTACGCGTATTTTCGGGCAGCTCGTTTATTGACTTGCATCAGGCTGTGCTACTTGGTTTCGGAGTCACTCTACTAGCCCTGCCAGCGCTCCTGCGCTACAACAAAACACTACATTAAAGGGGACGGAGGGATTTAATATTGTCCACAAAGAATTTGTGGACAATATTAAATCCCTCCGTCCCCTTTAATGCTCCTCTCCCGTGTCGACACCCAAATTTGGGATAGTTGTTGCAATTGAATTCGTGTTAGTCCACACTACACATAAACATATAAAGATATCTTTATATTATGGATTCATTGCTTATAGGCCTTCGGGCCGCTGGAGAACCTACTCGGCTCAGATTGTTAGCGCTTTGCGCCTACGGTGAGCTGAGTGTCACGGAGCTCACTCAGATTCTTGGCCAAAGTCAGCCACGAGTCTCTCGCCATCTCAAATTGCTGGTTGATGCAGGCTTGCTTGAACGCTTTCGCGAGGGGGCATTGGTCTTCTATCGTATTAGTGATATGCGCAACAGCAAAAATGGCGAGGCTGCCGTCTTGGCGAGAACACTGGTTGATCTGCTTCCTGATGAGAGCGCAGATTTAGCTCGCGATCTTGCCCGACTGGAAACTATCCGCCAAAAGCGCGCGCAAGCGGCTGACGTCTATTTCGAGAATAACGCAGCCCATTGGAATGAAATTAGGCGCATGCATGTGGCCGAAGAGCAGGTAGAACAGAGACTGTTGTCGCTTGTCGGTAAAAAGCCTATCGAATCCTATCTCGATATTGGTACGGGTACCGGGCGTATTCTGGCGCTGATGTCAGAGCGTGTCAGCCAGGGACTTGGCATTGACCAAAGCAACGAGATGTTAGCTGTGGCTCGTGCCCATCTGGAGCAGGAAGGTTTAAAAAATGTGCATGTGCGCAAAGGCGATATGTACAACATGCCTCTGGACGATCAAAGTGTTGATCTGGCCACGTTGCATTTGGTTCTGCACTACGCACAAGATCCGCAGTTGGTTATTAACGAAGCTGCCCGAACCTTAAAGCGCGACGGTCGATTGATCATTGTTGATTTCGCACCACACCAAGAAGAGCATTTGCGTAGTGAACACAAACATCAACGTCTCGGTTTTAACAACAAAGAAATTCAGCAAACATTAATCGAAGCAGGTTTAAAACCTGGAAAGATGCATTCGCTTCAAGGTGACCCTTTGACGGTGAATATCTGGCAGGCAACGCTTCCACGCTTGCATTAATAGCTCAGCTTCTTACGCATTTAAATGGACAAGCTTCTAACAAGCTAATGTCACAAGGAATAAACAATATGAAAAAGCCTACTTTATCGTTTGAGTTTTTTCCACCCCGAAGCGAAGCCCAGACGCGTCGATTCTGGCGAACCTTTGGCTGTCTTGAAACGCTGTCTCCATCGTTTTTCTCTGTCACTTATGGCGCGCTGGGGTCGGGTAGTCAGGCAAGCGTCGACACTGTAACGCAACTTCAAAAAGACAGCTCCTTTCCGGTTGCCGCGCATTTAACCTGCGCCGGACAAACTCGCGCTCAGCTGACGACACAGCTTGAAGAATTTCGTTCGATGGGCGTCAAGCACATTGTGGCACTGCGTGGTGATGCCATCCCATCCGACGATGAAAGCAAGAACAAAAGTAAGTACTACCACCTGCGCTTTGCCAGTGAATTGGTAGAGCTCATCAATGAAGTGGGTGGGTTTGATGTAAGTGTTGCTGCATACCCTGAGGTGCACCCCGAAGCTTTATCTGCCGAAAAAGACATGCAGGTGCTAAAGCGAAAACTGGATGCAGGCGCGTCACGTGCGTTAACTCAATTCTTTTTTGAACCCGAAGTGTTTCTGCGTTGGCGGGATATGGCTGTCAAATTCGGTATCGACAAGCCTCTGATTCCCGGCATTTTGCCCATTCACGATATCAACAAGGTCGTCGATTTCAGTGGTCGTTGCGGCGCTACGGTACCACCGGCTCTGATTGAATTATTTAACAGAGCCCAGTCAAATGAGGCAAAACACGCTCGGGCTATCGATCATTGTGTTGATCTGTGCAAAACACTTCAGCACGAAGGTGTGGAAGAGTTTCACCTCTACACGCTCAATCAGTCAGAACTGGCTTTTGAGGTGAGCAAAGAGCTTCTGGGCGTTAGTCACAGCAACGTTGCCGCTTAAACGATATAATCGGCTCCCCTGTGTACCCATAGCATGAGCCTTAATGTCCGATACGCCCAAAGTAGGCTTTGTCAGCCTTGGTTGTCCGAAAGCGCTAGTCGATTCTGAGCGTATCCTTACGCAGTTACGAACCGACGGCTACGAGGTTGTACCTTCGTACGACAGCGCTAATATCGTGGTGGTAAATACCTGTGGATTTATCGACAGCGCGGTAGAAGAATCGCTTGATGCGATCGGCGAAGCGCTGGATGAAAATGGCAAGGTGATTGTCACTGGCTGCCTGGGTGTTAAAAGCGATGACATTCTAGAGCGCTTCCCCCAAGTGCTTAGCGTGACTGGCCCGCAGGCCTACGAAGAAGTCGTGGGCGCTGTGCATAAACATGTTCCCATTACTGTTGAGCACGATCCCTTCCTCGAGTTGGTACCACCTCAGGGCATCAAGCTAACGCCACGTCATTACGCTTACTTAAAAATTTCTGAAGGCTGTAACCACCGTTGTAGCTTTTGCATCATCCCATCGATGCGCGGTAATTTGGTTAGCCGAGATGCCGGCGATGTGATGGCAGAAGCTCAGCGTTTAAAAGATGCTGGTGTGCGCGAGCTGTTAGTGATATCACAAGACACCAGTGCTTATGGCGTTGACATGAAATACCGCACGGCATTTTGGAATGGTCGACCTATAAAAACCAAAATGAAAGAGTTGTGTGAAGCGCTGGGGGAACTGGGTATTTGGGTGCGATTGCATTATGTTTATCCATACCCGCACGTGGATAACATCATCCCGCTAATGGCTGAAGGGTTAATACTGCCGTATTTAGATATTCCGTTTCAGCACGCCAGTCCTCGCATTTTGAAACTCATGAAACGACCGGCTGCGGCTGAAAATAATTTAACGCGCATAAAAGCATGGCGAGAAATCTGCCCGGAACTCACGGTGCGCAGCACGTTTATCGTTGGTTTTCCGGGAGAGACCGATGAAGAGTTTGAAGAGTTACTAGAATTTCTTGAGCACGCTCAATTAGACAGAGTTGGTTGTTTTCAGTATTCGCCAGTGGAAGGTGCCGCTGCTAATGAATTACCAGACCCCGTGCCTGATGAGATTAAGCAACAGCGTTTCGAGAAGTTCATGCAAACCCAGTCGCGCATCTCGCAAGCGAAGCTACAAGCTAAAATTGGTACTAAGCAAATTGTGTTGATCGATGAAGTAGGGGACACAACTGCCATTGCCAGAAGCGCCAGTGATGCCCCTGAAATAGATGGCGTTGTGCACGTCACTGTTGATGACTACGACATTGAGCCTGGTGATTTTATAGAAGTGGATATTACCGGGGCTGATGAGCATGATTTGTTTGGTGTTATTCCGGCTTAGTGTCTAACCGCCCATTGTGAAGTCGCGTTTGGCGGTCGATATAGTCACCGTAAAACCCATCACCACATCCATCAGTGATGCGGTTGTCATAATCAAGAAAGTGGTGTTGCCCAGGCGTGGCACCACAAGCAGCTCGATCAGAAAAATAACGAACACCAATAAAGACAGCGCATGATCAATAATGGATATGACTGAGGTACGAGTGGCTTTGAACGTCTCAATGTACAGAAAAAATATGCTTGCCAGAATGAATGCATCGCTCACGGTCATGATGATGCGACGAAGCGAAGGCAGGTCGAATTCGAACAGAATGACATTCATCATTGACTGATCCAATGGACCGGACAGCATGACGATGTTGGCCACGATGAGCACGTAAAAGAACAGCGGGATTGACAGTATTAGGCGCATGAGTGGTGGATACGGTTTAGTCCTCTGTCAATGAGTATAGTTTGGTATTTAGACTATCGCCCGTCCATTAAGATGCACCGCACGCAGTTAGTAGCAATATGATGCCGGTAATCGTGTGCTTGCCTTGTACTTTGCTTATGCGGCTTTTGTTTGTTTCGTCAGATGCTGGAACGAGGTGAGTTCGGTGGCCGGCATAAGAGATTTGGTGCCGCTAGCCTCTAAGGTCTGCGAGTTCTCGCGTCGACGTTTAAAGTGAATTGTCTCTTTCACGACCTGGTGATTGAATCCTCGCCAAACAGTTTCACAATTCCAATGCCAGTCTTCAAACGCAAAACCTTCTTTGATTTGTCTCTCACAGTAGGGCACAGCAAGATGAGCTGATGTGTAGGCCATACACATAGCATCCCAATAGTTTCCGAAACGCAGGAAATCCAGTTCAAATTGCGGGTCATCTTGGCTGATACCGATTAATACACTTGACACACCCTGGAAAAACCAATTGAACTCTGGGTGCGCGATGGTTTTTTCATCGTTCTCGGATAAAAAAGCGTGCGCTTTGTGAACCCAGTTCTCGCCCCAAAGGTCATCACCATCAAGAAAAGCAATCAAGTCACACTGGCTAGCTTCTGCGGCGGCATTTCTGACCAAGCCTTGATCGCCGAAGTCGGTTTCAATAATCTTGGTATCCTCCGGGAGCCCTTCAAATATTATCCGTGTGTGGTTGTCTGGCTTGTCCAGACACACTGTTTTATGAACCACAATACCTTGTGATTCTGCGTATGTGGCGGCTTGCAGCAGGCTGTTATACGAAACCGCAGCCATCGCACCCTCAGCATGAGCGGTTAGTACCAGCTCAACAGATAAGTTTTTATTATCAGTCATTGTTCTTTCGTTGCGTCAGCAATTAGGTTTATGCGGTTGAACTTTGTAACGCGCAGTCGTCATGCTCCAGCGCATTGAGATCCATTGTTCGGCTTAAGGTTTCGTTATATTTATCTTTACTGCATAATGTTAATGCATGTTCTCGACCTGATTGCGCCTTAGCTAGTGCTTGCGAATAATCACCTAACAGCTCATTAATCGAGTCACAGTAAGCGTCAGGATTTGCGTAGTCTGCTATAGGCCAGCCAGTCTTGTCATTAACAAGATCCTCAACACCGCCGACTGCACTGGCAACGATAGGTATTCCTCTGGAGGCAACGTCGATCAGAATAACTGGTAAGCCATCCCAACCAGAGGTGTACAGGAAACAATCACAAGAGGCCACCGGTAGATCGTCAAAAGAGGTATAGGTACCCATTAGGCGTACGTTCTTAGGTGCAGCGTCGATTGAGACCTCAGAATCGTCAAGTACAGTTTTACCCCATACCCAAAATTCGATTTTGGGCATGCGATTGGCAATGGCAAAAAGCACATCGATTCTTTTTTGTCGGTCAAATCGGCCAGACCAAAAAATTCGCCGCACCCCGGTGTTTTGTTCTCTTCCGGTTAAGACAGGCATATAGTTTGTTTCAATCTCTGTAGCAGGAGTGTGCAGTGCTACGATTTTTTTGCGCATTGCATCAGACAAACAGTAACGCTCTTGAAGCTCTGATTGCAGTACTGTGTTGTCGGTAAACACGGCTTTTGCGTAATTAAAAGTGGGTAGGAACCATTGAATGGGGTAGCCACCTTTATTGCCGCGCTGATCACGGTCCCAACAAAATAGATAAAAGTATATGTCCATCCACGCAGAGATTTGTTTGCCAAAAGTATTGGTGAGGTGCCAGCCAAGATTACTGTTTATGTTCACCAGTTTTTTTGGTCTTAAGCCACGCACAACGTCAAGCAGAATTCGGATTTTTCTTTCCTGCGGTAGCTCGCTTGTGTGCTCGCTTAGATCAAAAACATCTACGCTGTCCGGAAACCAGTCCGGGCGTTCAAATGCGGCCAAATCAGTTGTTATAACCAGTATTTTTTCACCGTCTATCAGATTAGATAGCGATTGCGTGAATTGTCCTGCCACGTTTGCCGAGCCTGCCATTCTGCAATGCGGCATCAGTACTATCACGTCGTACTGAACTTTTTGTAGGTCCACAACAACATCTTTTGCATTGTGCATTAACGATGTTTCTGGATGAAAAATAGGCGCCATTCTTACTATTCGGGCACCGTAGGGACGCACCAACTGCGGTTCTAGCTTGGTAGCTTTTTCAATCATGTCTCGCATTGCGCTGGATTCCAAAGGCGCCAGGCGATGCTTAAAGTAAATCGCGGCTTCCTCTAAAGAGCTACTTGCCAACGGATCGTCAGGTATGAAGTGCTGCAACTGCAAACCTGGAGTAGGTGATATTTCCTCATGTTGACCACACAGGATAAAATCCAGTATGGCGTTGCTGTGCGTTAACTTACCGATTTGCTGTTGATAATAATTGGTATCGAAAATCGAGGAATAACGGCGAAAAGGCTCTTTGTATCCAGTTTCAATGAAATGCATGAACGGATGGGCATCCCAGTTCTTGCGGATATCGTGATGCGCCATTGTGTAATGATCTGTATCAAATAGCGGTGTGGGAACAATACCCAATTGCATACCACTGAAAAACCAATGTAGAAAAGGGCTACACGTGCCTATACGCTGTAACTGCTCAGTTTGCTCTAGCGAAAGTGCTCTAAATTCTTGTAGCGTATCAATGGCACGACTTATTAAAGTGAAGCTATTTAATTGCTCTAGATACCAGCGTGTATTAAATAACGCCGTTGGTCTGTGGTGGTTGAGGCAGCCTGACACTAAGAAATGTGAATACAAAACCTCGGGGTCTAAATCGTCCTTATTTTCGAGTTGTGCTTTATACAACTCTGGCATAAATATTTTGGTAAGAACAGTTTGTGTTTCTGACTGCAGAAATTGCTCAGAATAACCAACGGGAAGACTACTGAAAATAGTGGAGATATTAGCCTGCATACCGTCGAAGCGCATGCACACGGCGTTGATGTGCCTGCTTAAAAATTCGCACGGTACTCTGTCTTCATAGATACCATTAGTAGCAAAGTGTGCGTATGGGTTGTCTACTGATTCGGCCAGGTCGCTGTACTGGTCCAGATAGAAATTTCCATCGAACAAAGCGTGCGGAGTAATAGTGGTGAAGAATTCATTGAGCCAGCGAACCATCACTGGCATATTTTGTATTTGTGTGTCTTTGTTGTGAGAATCGATATCGCGAGTATCGATCTGCGATTTGGTGAAAGCGGGGTCGAACACAGGTGAGGGTGTGTAATCATTCCTTATACCCTCATTCAGGAAATGAGAAAATAGCTGCTCTTTGGAAATATGCTCGAGCCCGTAGGTAGCCGCATAAAACGCAGGGTTGAACATAGCCGCAAGAAACCAGGCTCGGCCATCGCTAAATTTCAATGAGTCTGCAACCAACTTAACTCTTTGCTCGAGACTGTCAATATCAACTGCACAATCGACGTCTCCTGCAATAACTGTGGTACTTACATCATGAGCTTGATCCACATCCGAAGAAGCCTCGGTATCACGAGAGGCGTCGGCGACAGGGATGATGTCAGCATTTATATCGGTGCCAATGCTGTCTAACTCGATTGTGTCTTTACTCGAATAGTCAGTGCTGTATTTGCCATCATCAGCTTCCAGATCGGTCTGTAGATTAATATCGGCGCTTGAGGAGGTCATTTTCTTATGTAGGTCGTATTGATCAGGTAACCGAAATGCCCGCTTACAAATAACTAGTTGTAAGCGGGATTACGCGAGTTTGTGATTTCGTATTACGCAAGTAATACACAAACCTTACGCTACAAGGCGCAGTTTTGGTGGTGTGTGTTTCCCGGGTTCGTTAATCCAGTTAGATACGCAGGGGATTTTATCAATGTCACAACGCTCGGCGTATTTTTGAGCTATTTCTGTAACTTCTTTCATAAGGCCATCTGCTAGCGTCAAAGGCTTTAATCCATAAGCCAGAAATTGATCATTAACAACGTGAAGCTCATTCTCAGCCGCCTCCTTACGAGGGTTCTTAACCAGAGCCAATTCAGTGTCTGTCATTTCAGAGATCATTTCAGCCAGATCAATAACCCGATGCGTCTCAGTCATTTGATTCAGGATGTGCACACGTTCTCCACTCTGCGGAGGGTTGTTAACAGCAATGTCAAGGCACTGGCAAGTATCCTGGATATTGATAAACGCACGTGTTTGACCACCGGTGCCATGCACTGTTAATGGATAGTCGACAGCTGCTTGCATTAAAAATCGATTTAATACAGTGCCGTAGTCACCGTCATAATCGAAGCGATTTATCAATCGCTCGTCTAGTTTTGTCTCTTCGGTTTGGGTTCCCCATACAATTCCCTGGTGTAGATCTGTGATACGAAGTGAATCGTTTTTAGCGTAAAATTGGAAAAATAACGCGTCCTGCGTTTTGGTCATGTGATAGATCGAACCCGGATTAGCAGGATAGAGTATTTCCTGTTCTGCTGTTTTTCCGTCTTGTTCAACTTTAACGCTCAGGTAGCCTTCCGGTATTTGCATACCAGCAGTACCGTAGCCGTATACACCCATCGTACCCAGATGTACCAAATGGATGTCCTGCCCGCTTTCAACAATGGCAGCAAGAACATCATGAGTGGCGTTAAGGTTATTGTTAACAGTGTATCGCTTGTGCGCAGCAGATTTCATCGAATACGGAGCGGCGCGTTGTTCGGCGAAATGAATAATGGTATCCGGGTTTTCTGTGCTTATAAGACCTAGCAGGGCATCGTAGTCTTGCCCGACAGTGAAATTATAAAAATCAATTTTATTTCCACTGACTTCTTCCCAGGCAGACAGACGTGTATTGATGTCCTGTATCGGAGTTAACGAATCGACTTCTAACTCTGCGTCAATAGATCTTCGAGAAAGGTTGTCTACGATAATAACATCGTGCCCCTGTTTCGATAGATGCAGGCTGGTTGGCCATCCGCAAAACCCGTCACCGCCTAGTACGATAATTTTGGACATTTATATTGCCTTGATATTGTTAGTATTAAATCAACAGACACGCAGTCTGAATTTAGTTGAATTGTTGCAAGCGCCATGCCTGAATGTTGAGTTTTACACACCGTATCAGCACGAATAATCTGATAAATTCTCGTGCTCGGGCACATAAAACACAGAATGGTCTACGCCTGCGAACTCGTTCATAGCGGGGTTTCTCAGCCTATGCAGCAGTTGAGACGTTAATCTCGCCGTATTGCGTATCCAAATCCTGCAAATATGGGGGGATTTTTACAGCATGGTTTGGATCACCGTTGTAGCGAACCGGCTCCTCACCTTCCCTCCAGGCGACTGCCATTATTTGCATGGTGTTATAAACACGCACGTTCCATCCGATGGTGTTCAGGTAGCGCACTGCTGCCGCTACTGCATCGAAAGTCAGATCGTGGAAAACGATAAAAGCGTCGTCCTCCAAATAGGGGACCACTGCCTGTACATCGAGCAAGGGCGCTTCGTTATCGTGATTCCCGTCAATGAATGCCAGAGCGTATTTATCGAGCCGAGTTTTGCTAATCGCGTGCACTATCTGAGGCGAATATCCTGGCCAAAGCTTAACGCTTTCTGTGTCAATCCATTGTTGCAAACTTGTCGACACCTGGGCATGCCGGCTATTGTCAGCAAACGCCGGGTCAATGGCATCGAGTGTAAGACCACCTTCGAGTAAGTGCGCGGTTGACCAGCCATAGTGGGATCCAATTTCAATAGCTCTTTTTCCCGATTTTGCTTTAGCCAAAGCGTATAGAACCGATGCTTCTTCGGTGCTAACGTTCCCTGTACGGCAGGGTTTTTCTCTGGTGTCTGTTCTCCAGATGTGTGGCACCTCTCGACGAAGGCGTTTGTCTCTGCAAGTATCCGTATTGGTATTTTGCAAATACGGAAATAAATGAAACAGGTCAGGACAATTCAATGAGTCAGGGTAATAGTCATACCGGTCTTGCCATTGAATTTTTTTTGTCTTTTCAGGTTTTATCGCCACTCGGCCCGTGTAGTCGACCGGTTGTAAGTAGACGGGTTGATAACCTGCCTTTTCGTTACTGATAAAAAATTCGTCCACAGCCTTTTTAGCGCCATGCCAATGCCCATAGTCATCCAGTATAAGCATGCCATTTTGGTTTAAACGTGGATAGAAGTTTCGAAGTTCTGCTTTGGTACTCGCATACCAATCTGTATCCAGCCGCAGTAGCGCAAGGGCACGAGTTTGCGATTGCTGTGCGGTTTTTCTGACATCTCCCTTCACAAAGTGTATTTTGTCGGCTGGATACTTTGTCAACGACATATTTTCTTTAACTTCTTCAAGCTCTGCAAACGCCCAGATTGCAGCTTCCTGCTTCGATTCAATCTCTTTTTCCAGCTGATTTTTGGCGGTATTGCCAAATACGTCAACATCGATTGGCTGCGGCTCTGTCATACCCGAAAACGTATCGAAAAGATACAAATCACGCGTAGTGTCGTTCATTTCGTATAAGGTCATTGCTATCAACATTGACGACCCACCACGCCAGACGCCTGACTCCACGATGTTACCGGGTACCTTACTTTCACTGATGAACTTCGTCGCGTTATACAACGCGTAACCTCTGTGCACAGAAGTCATTGTGTAAGGTTTTACTTTTTCCCAGATCCCACGAAAAACAGGATCATCAAAGTACCATTCTGGTTTTACGCCCATGTATCTTTCTCAAGACCAATTAACTAACGAGTCGTTTGGCAACGTTTATGCCATTAAACGAAAAAGGAATCGCTGATACAACAGCAGGTGCAATGATGGATTCTTGGGGTAAAGCTAATCAGGCTACGAGAGTCGATCTGCCGTCAGCGTATGCCAAAAAAATGGCATGCAAACTGCATCATCGCTAAAAATTTAGCTGGAAAGTTACGTCATGGCAGCAACAGTTCTAGAGTACCTCAGCCGCATAGAAAGTCTTGGTGACAATTGTGAGTTGGGGTTCGTGTTGCGCAATGCTACGTATGAAAAAGGTAGCTTGTTTCGTTGGACAATTACGCCAATTGACAAGTTGATTTGCTACCTGGCAGACCCGGAACAAAAACTTTTTTTGGCGAATGATTTAGTGCCTTTCGCTCCAGGAATGGTGCTGGACCAACAGTCAGGTTTTTCATTCCACTCAAAAATGCGCTCAGAAAAAAACGATCAAGGACAACTTGACTATATTCATGATGAATCTGAAAGGCATGAGATATATAAAAAGGAAAAAGCAAAAATCGACTATTTAAAAACCGGATTCTCGCAACGATTGAATGATAAATCAGGTTCGATTTATTTGATAAAGGCAAACAAGGGAATTGCTGAAAAAAAAATCATCAAGCTTGCATCTCAACTTAAAAACCATTCTGACAAACATGTGCTCGTGGAAGTCAAAAGCGCGGATGACAATACCGAGAGTGGCCAAATAGAGGACATGGGCGCCTACTACAGAACACATATTAGTCGTTTTGCGCCTTACATTGCAGCAAACGACATTTGCTACGAGGATTGGGACAAGTTGATCCTCAACTTAATGCAGCACGAAGCCATAAACGCAAAAATCGACTCTTAGTAACGAACTCCTCTCGCACGCAAGGTCTGCTAAGCAACGATCGAAACGATGTAAGCCAACGCTCTAGGGCACGCTTTATCATATTGATTGGCCGTAAAAGATCGGTATGTTTATTGCTGTACCTCACCTGTAAGAAGTAACCCGACAAGTACGGAATAGTTTGGCCAGGCCCAAATTAGTAGTTTATTCGGTTACTTATAACCCACATAACTCGCCATTGGTTGCATCGGCGACACACGGACACCAAAAATGAGTCAAAATATACTGACAGAGCGGTACTTGGGAAAGGGCGCATCGGACTATAACAAGCGTAGAAGTGGTTCTCAGCGGTGGCAAGACGAGCATGCAGCTGTAAAACAATATCTGTCTAACTACAAGGGCAAAAAAGTGCTGGATATCCCTTGTGGAACAGGCCGTTTTATTCCAATCTACAAAGAGTTTAAAAACGAGCTAATCGCCAGTGATATCTCTAAAGATATGATCACAGAATCGTTGAATGAAGCGCAACGAAACGACTTCGATTGCGCGACTTACACTGAGCAGAATGCAACTTCATTGGCAACTGACATCACCGCAGATGTAACTGTGAGTATTCGCTTTTTCAACTGGTTGTCGCCTGATGATGCAAAAAGCGCTTTTATTAATATTTCAAGTGCGTCGGCTAAAGCTATGATTGTGAGTCTTAGCACCATTGATGTTGATGAATACGACACCGAGCGTCGTAAAAACGCGATTGAGAAGCTTGAAAATAAGCGAAAAAATGTAGAAGAGGCCCAAATGCTCAATTGTGTTCATCGCCTGGACCATTTCATGGATTGGGTTGCATCCAGCAAGCACGAAATCGTACACCAGACACTTATTGTGGACGGACAAAACACAAAAAATACTATATACCTGCTAGAGCGCAAGTAACTGTAATTTTGTACTTCAACTTTCGCGGCCTGTGAATTGAACTATTATTTGGATAATAGATTCAGTTGCAGGCTGATTTCTTTACAGAGATTTTTTACTGGCTTATACCATGCCTGTTGAGCTATCGAACCGACCTTCCTCTGAGCTTGTTTTTGCTGAACGTCAGCGAATTGTGTTGAGTTTGAACTCAGAAAATAACAGCAATTCCGGCAACATGGGTAGCGCTGCACCAGCCTATTCTAAGTCGCTAATTAAAGAGTACGAAGCTACCGGCAATGGAACCGAGCACAGTGGGCTTTGGGCTGTACAGAATTCTGATGATCAGCGTGTCCTGTGCTTCTTTTCCAAGATCCTTAAAATTGCAAGTCAACGTGATTACACTGAAAAATCGTTTTACACTGAGATTGCCAAGTCGATCGAACTGGAGCGGTTCAGGGTTCCTCAATTTTACGGAGAACGAGCCTGTAGTAACGGTGATTTAGAAATTTTACTAGAGTATTGTGATGGATATGCATGGGTGAATGGGCTGGAAGATAAGATATTTGCAGCAAAAGAGTTCGGAAAATTTTCAGGGGTTATGAGTGCCAATACAGATTACTATTCATCAGTAAAGCTTAATAAAACCCCCGGCTGTCGTGCCAAACTGCCAACTGACGGACTGGAAGGCGCCGCTGATATCGCAATTGAAAATGAATGTGAGAAGAATAGAATCCAGTCTGTATTTAAACAATTCGTAAGTCAAGCTGACACGTGGCAGGCGCTTTATTTCCAGTGCCCGGAGACGTTAATCCATGCTGATGCTAATGATTGCAACTTATTGGTCAATCGTTCACGAACATCGCTTTTAGTGGTTGACTGGGGGCAAATAGCTCTTGGCCGAGTGGGGGAGGATCTTTGTCGTATTTGCGCTCCGTGGTTTGTATTGGAAAAAGGCGTTAAGTCCATATCTGATTTAAAGAATATCGAATCGGTTTTGTTCTCAGCGTATGTCAGTGGCGTACAGGAAATTTGTGCCGAAATTACAGAACAAGAGATACGCTTGGCATACCACATTCGATCAGTTTCATTTGGTTTAAGTATTTGTCGATTCTATTCTAGTAGATACAGAGACATGAAGAATGAGCTTGAAAAAAATTCTTTGCGTGACTCCTTGGCAAGCTATATATATCTATTAGAGGAACGCGCATCTAATTTGATATCGGACCATCGCGCGGTTGCCTGAGCGCACTTATGTTAAATGCTCCGTCAAATTCGGTGCCGGAACGCGACTCAAGCGACTCAAGCGGTGCAGATAGCAATACAGATTCAGGTGTTTATAACTGGAACCAGAATGCTAAAAATCACGAGAAACACGAGCTCGCCTATAAGATAGTCCAGTCGGTTAATAGCACTGATGATTTCTATCACTTCTTTAAATACCTTCGTCGAGTGGATTTTGTTTTTTATCGTGATTATGGTGGAGAAATACTGAACCAAGTTCTAGACGATAAAAAGCAAAGATATACTGATTCGTTTGACCAGCGATACTTAAGGTTACTTCAACTATTTTCTAATCACAATTTAACTGCAGCGAGTGCATTTAATCAAAGGGCGGAAGAAGTATACCGTGTATCATCCAACACGTTAGTGCGATTTGATCGCATTATGTCATCGATAAAAAATGCTGCTGGCGTTCTTGCCACATACAAGCAAGACGAAACCAATAGTTCTCAATATTCAATTTTACCCATGGCTGGTGGCTGGGAAACCCAACAATACGCCATGCAGCAAAAACAGGATTTTGTTAACGCGTCGCAAAGTAGTCGAGTTGCTCTGGGGCGCATCGCACTTGAGAATGTGATTGAAAGAAAGGCTTCTCGGTTGTCCGAGTTGGGCGATTGCGATGTAGCAGAACCCAAGTGGTTAAATCGTGCCAATTTAAAAAATGCAGAGCGAATTGGACTTTACTCATTGCCGGAGACACGTATATCTAAATCTCCCACGGGTATTGCTTTCCGATTAGACAAGCAGTGGCGATATATAAACCCGTCTTCTGATCTTTATCATTACTTTCGCATCAGTGGTAAGACTATATTTGGTGCGGGTTCAAAAAAAATAGAAAAGGCATACGTATTACCACGTTTAGGTGGTGGAAATTATTATTGTTCCCTGCTCAACAGATTGCCTTCCTTGTACGCATACCATCTACTCGGTCTTGATATTCCGATAATTTCCAGTTATGAATTAAATGAAATAGAATTTTATTTTGCTAAAAAGATGGGCATAGATATTAGTAAGATTGAAGTTGACCGTGAAAGTGAACTAGTAATCAAAAATTCGATTGTTCCAACATTGTCTGACTTAAAGATTCTTTTTGCACGCTTTTGTATGTCGTTACCGAAGTCGAAAAGTCCGTTCGGCCAGTACGTGTATATATCAAGAGCAAGCTCTCCTGATCGTGTTATGAAGAACGAAGCTGAGTTAGAGCAACTGTTAGTGAAATATGGCTTCGACATTGTTGTGATGGAGAAATACAAGCTGGAAGATCAAATGGCGATAGCCGGTAATGCCAAGCTCATCGTAGCGCCACACGGTGCTGGCCTGGCTAATATGATTTTCTCAAAACCGAGTACAGGTATTTTTGAGCTGGTACCTGCTTATTATATGCAATCCTCGTTTCGGCAACTTGCTATTGATTGCGGGCATAAGTACTGCGTGCAGTTAGGTGATAGAACAACACCCAACTCTGTCGAAGACGAGTCTGTGTCGTGGGAGATTGATTTAAACAAATTCGAGAAAGTGCTACTCGATATACTAGGTAATGAATAGCAGCAGAAAACAGTCAGAAAGCAACCATTATTGGTGGAGAGTAATATACAGCAGGCAACAGCTAATAATCTTTAAATTGCGTGGTTACACCATCATACAGCGAGATCTTAACATTCAAAATTTCAAACCTTGATGCAAGAAGGTATGGAACTAGATGAGTTCCATAGTCATGTCGAAGCATCCGCAGTGATGAGGCCGCGAGTAGATTTATGAAAACGCAGATGCATTACAAAAACACACATTCGCAAATCGCAATTGTTGCTCGCCTGACCATTCCAATTGCTGATCGTATATCCCGAATACTGAATAACCTAAGGGCAACAGATATGCTCTAATCTCGTCAAACAGAACGTGTCTGTCATCTCCAGGGTGAAAACCTGCTTCCACCAGAATGAATGGTACTTTCTGAGAAGTAATAATCTCAGTAGCGCCTTTCAATACCTGAAGATCATACCCCTCAGCGTCGATTTTCAGCAGATCAATGCGAGAAACTTTATGTTCAGTAGAAAAATCATCGACTGTTGACATCATAATCTCTTCTGAAGCTGACGAGTCTTCCGACCTCACCATTGAGTTAGTTAATGACTCTTCGCTGAGATACATCGTCTTAGTGGACTGCTCATTCCCTAATGCAATTTTATGACATGTGATGTTGGAGTACATAGAAACGCTCTCACTTAATTTAATGAAGGTATCGGACACAGGCTCAAACGAAAATATCTGTGCGTCGGGGAAAGCAGCCCTAAACTTCAATGCTGACTGACCAATGTTTGCACCAACATCAAAGACAGTCTTGATCGCACAGCCGCTCCTCTCAATATCGGTATAGTCTCGATGACCGTGATAACGCAAAGTTATGAAGTGCAACTTGGTTATTTTCTCCAGTGCTTTTTTTATTTTGGTTTTTGCCTGTTTCATTTTATTTGCTACTGCCTGAGACATATGTAAGTTAAATTTACCTTGTTGGAAAATTACTTTCAGATCACCAATATTTTCTAAGCACTTACACTCCCACACCCATCAATGTGCAGCTTCAATCGCGTGCTCGTTTTCAAAATAATTCGTGTACAAAAGGCCTTATCTAGAAGAACCTAATGAAATGCAAGTTACCTTTTTCACCTTTAAGAATGCGTGTGCTCCGATATTGACTCACCGGCAAAGGCACTACACGCGTATCAGAGACAGTCATTTTTATTGTGGTAACTTGCTCGCGGTCAAGCTACACTACATTTTTATCGATAACGTTGTTCAGATTGAGGCTGGTAGTTACCGTTTCAAGAGGCTTTTAGCTGATAAGCCTCTTGTGCCACATTGTCAAACTTCTGGATAACAATTTCAGAGGGCTGATAAGCTTTGGAAAAGTCAAATAGCCGATTCAATAAAAAAGCGCGCACGTCGAACTTAAATGAAACGCTGGTGTCGCCAAGCTCCGTCACAGGGTTCATCGGTTCAACAACTTCAACTTGTTTAACCACAAATACAGGGGCAGTTCGGTTCCGGCCTATGGCGTATCCTTTTCTTGATACACCCTAATATAATCAATTTCAAATGTCGCTGGGAATACAGATGGGTCAGTAGGCTGTTGGTTGAAGTTACCACCTACGGCTAGGTTAGCGATGACGTACATTAGCTGGTAAGCACGGTTGTCGCTCGAATTCTCCGTGTAGGTATCCACCGCCTGCCCATCAACATACCAGGTTATAACGCCTGGACGCCAATGCACACCAAATGTATGAAAATCATCGCCATAGCCTTCGCTGGGCGTGCCATAATTGCTTATAAATTGGTCCTGTGCCTGCAATCCGTTGCTGTCTAAACGATGAAAAGTGTGATAGCTGACGTTCGGGGTTTCTCCCAGATTTTCCATGATGTCGATCTCTGGCAGCGTACCGATGTAATAGCCATTGAGCAGCCAGAATGCTGGCCAAAGACCGTCTCCGACTGGCACTTTCGCCCGAATTTCCGCGTAACCATTGACAAACTTAAAAGAGTCATATGATGTAATCATGCCGGAGGTGTAGTCTGGGGCGCCCTCGTAGGGCCCTTGCTGAAATGAGGGATTGTCTATCCACAGATTTGCATTTGGCCCTGGTAGGGAAGGCGGCGGCACATTGGCAGGCGAGCTTTGTTTTTTGTCTGCGACGATTTTCAATGTTCCGTTTGATACGGTGAAGGGTGTGTACCCTATGTTTTGATCGGAGTTGTTGGTATCAACATAGTATTGTTCTTCGTTGTTGATCGGCAAATAAGGCCCCCATAAAAATGAAGTATTCCACTTATCTGAATCCAATGTACTGCCGTTAAATTCATCATTGAACATCAGCTGATAATCTACCGCTAAATTTAGATTTGGACTTAATTTCCTTTTATAGGCTCGAATGTAGTCGATCTCATATTCAGCTGGAAGTGGAGTGGTCGCATTTGGTGGCCCTGCCCATGTGCCACCAACTGCAAGATTGGCCAGAATGTACATGGATTGTTTGGAGATTTTATAGTCCGCATCAGTTATACGGTTGGTTTCAACCCCATCGACGTACCAAACAATTTCTCTGGGAGACCATGCCATACCGAAAGTGTGGTAAACATGAGTCCAATCAGAGCTGGTGGTTTCAAAGGTCGGGGTTGATGTCTTGGCCCAGTTATTATTCGGGTCAAAATAGTGGTACGTGTGGAAAACTTTATCGGGTGTTTGCCCTATAAATTCCATTATATCGATTTCTGGCGAGTCCTCAATGTAATGTTTATTCAATAACCAGAAAGCTGGCCAAAGCCCTTTTCCAGTTGGAAGCTTGACCCTTGATTCAACATACCCATGGGTCATGTTGAACGTTTCATTCGACGTGATGATTCCAGATAAATAGTTAACATTGTCAGGGTCATAACCTGGTCCGTTAGGGCCAGGACCGTTATAACGGTATTCAGCGTAGTTACCCCAGACGGGGTCATTCTCGGCTGGTCGTGCTGGAGGTTGCACTGCACCGTTGACTGGTGTTGCTCTTATAACTAATGAATCACCAGTTAATTCAAACGGGTTGTGGTTAGCACCCTCATGCATGCCAAGGGTATCCACATAAAGTTGCTCTTCGGCATTAATCGCAATATACGGTCCCCATAAAAGCCCTGTGTTCCATTTGCTGGCGTCAAGCGTTGAACTGGTGAATTCGTCGTTAAAGACCATTTCATATTCAGACAATGATGGCGAAGATGCAGGTGACGGTTGCAGCTGGATATTATCTATTCCCCAACGCCACCCACTGAATTTTTGTACAAAACTAAGTTGATTGATTCCACTTACCTGATACTCGACAGGTATTAACAGGCTGCTAGTACCAGCACTGTTGTTTTCTGTTAAACCAAGGTAACCAATAAAAACATCGTTTACCAATACAGATATTTCATCAGTAGTGTCAATGTCGAAGGTATCGAGTTCGAGGGTCAAATGCTGACTGTGCTGGTCGAACGTAAAGTCTGCTTTATCGACTTTTTTAAGGGCTCCGCTATAGCCATTACCGTAAGCATTAGGGTGTACCAAATTATGAACAATATGCGGTGCAGACACATTCGATAGTAAGATATTTGAAATCCCCCAGCTCCATCCAGAGTTTTTTTGTTCGAATAATAGGGCGTTCAGGCTTCCCTGAGCGACTGCTGGCAAAGTGATTTGTGTAGTGCCGCTTGAATTGTTGTCGGTCAGAGCCAGGTTGCCAATAGCAGTTCCGTTTAATGTAACCGTCACCTCCGAACTCGTATCTATGTCGTATGTGTCTAGCTTGAGGCTTAAGGGTTGGCCGTTACCCTCAAACTCAAACATAGCCACATCCTTATTGCTCGATACACCGTTATACCCAAAGCCATAAGAGCTTGAATCGGTTTGGTCGATCACAAGGATTGACGAAGCCGGTGCGGTGAGGAGCAAGTTTTCGATACCCCATTTCCATCCGGGGGTTCTTTGCTCAAATGAAAGCGTGTTCGTACCGGATACAAGTTGCGAGCTCGAAATGGAGAATGTCGACGTTCCGTAGGCGTTGTTTGGTGTGCGAGCAAGATTGCCTACGGGCACGCCATTCACAAGAACAGATACTTCGACGACAGTATCAATATCGAAAGTATCCAAATTTAAGATTAGATCTGTTGGTTCGCTTTCAAATTGAAAATTAGCCGCGGCCTCATTTGCAAAAATACCTTCGAATCCGAAACCGTATTTCTGGTTATGAGTGTTACCGATAATCAGCTGAGGCGACGAACTGGCGGTAAGTAACAAATTGGTCACACCCCACATCCAACCCGGGTTTTGCTGCTTTAACTGAAGCGAATTTTGCCCATTTATTTGCAGGCTGTTTGGAATGCTTATGCTGTCTGTACCGAAGGAATTATTGTTTGTTTTAGATAAAGCAACTAATGGTGTGCCGTTAACAAGCACCTGGACTTCTTGTTTTGTATCGATATCGTATGTGTCCAGCGTCAACTGAAGAGAATCCTCGCCCCCAGAGAATGTGAAGTCCGCTGTAGATAGATTCGTACTGGTGCCTTGAAAGGCGTAACCGTATTTCGCTTTGTCCAATACACCTAGCTCAAGCTGATTGTTTGCGTACGTGCTCGAGCTTGCGAGCAAAAAAGCCACAACACAGCAGTATTTGAAGAACCAAAGCGCAGGTGTGTTCATAAAGAGTATCAGATTCGTGTAAAGGGCTGAAATCGACTAGAGTGCTGAAATCAACGTCAATTATCACCGATATCCCCAAAATTTCCAAGAATATGATGTTTTGTTTCGCAATTGAAATTCAGCTAGTACGTGGTGATGCTGCTTGTGTGTTGCTAAATTTTCTCACTGTGCGTTAAGTGAATAGTGCAGTTCTCAGTTTAATACACAGCTGGCGGCAGAAGCGTGGATGTGTGAAGCGATTTGCGAGCATTCCGGGGACACCTTTGAAGGCATTGCAAACGAGCAACATTATTACGTGATTTACGTCACATTATTTGCGCCAACTGCACACACGGCTTGTAGAGACATTTTACAAGGAGGTGAAAAGATTGTTTCGAGCTCGCGAGCTTTATACATGGCCAGAGCAAGCGAAAGTCCCATTTAGGCTAACCGATTTGGTCAACGATAGCGCCGGCATCCTCTTGCCGATACGTCAAACGCGGATTAGCAACTATCGGACAAGTAGCTTGAGTGTTGGACCACCCCATCGACATCTATCGACTATGCTAGGTTCTATATGGACAGAAAAGCTGAGACTGACTTTAGAAAGTGGTGCAAAATCCCTTAATTTGCCAAACTATCGATGGCGCGCCCACAGCTTCAAAATAAGCCACGTAATTAAGCCGAAGCAGCTATTAGATCTTGTAAAACCATTGCCCCGAATTCTGTACTTCCGTGGTGATAATCTTCTGACCGACCTGGTCTAAAACTAGTTTTCATCAAGCCAGTTTTACTGTCATAAGTTTCTTCGGGACAGCCGATTACTGTAACGTTTGCCTCTGACAACGCTTTACGCATAATATTGCGGTACTGATGGTCTATTTCCATGAGGATATCCTGCTCATTCTCTTTGAACATTGGATGATGGGCGAAAAGGCGAGGTCCTTCTAAAGCGATTACATTCGGAACGTATTTTTGTAATTTGTTGACGAGTTCTAGATTGTATTGTTGTTGGTTCAAAACCATCCGTTTTAATGCTGCCAGGCTAAGACAATGGAGACCAGATTTAGGGCCGAGAGACGCTGGAGAAAATGATTTCCATAACGTCTTATGACGAAGAAATCTTACGGTATGAAACAAAAATGAAACTGCAATGGTGTCCGGCTTATCCTGTCCATCTAGAGGGGGAAGCTCGGTAATGAAATTCTGGAATCTGTCGAGTGTAATATCGATGCCATTTTTAGACTCTTGAAAATACGGGTTGTGTGATGCCTCTGAGTTCCCTAGCGGTATTACACGGATATTATGCCCTTGACACAATGAGTCATCACCTTTCAAAGCTCGATCCAACGCGGCGAGGTGAGAGTCCCCGGTTATTAGTATATTCAACTTTATCTCCCAAACTGTGCCAGTAGTTCTTCGTCACAGACGGCTGCATCTTCCGACCCAGTTTTCGATTTAGGTCTGATTTCTACAACATTTTGAGCATTTGAAGTACCTGAGCCACTTTTTCTATTCGAAAATGAATTTAAAACGTTTGCCATTACGTGAGCTACTCCAGCACTTTGTACACCGCGTTTATCACTCTCATAAAACATGCCTTTACCAGCAGGCATTGATATTATTTCGTAAGAAGGAAAGTAATCTACCCGACCTTTTCCATCTGAAAGTGCACCGGCTGCAGCACGAAGAACTGATTTTGAATAGGTCGTGGCAACGCCTACATTTTTGTCGGTGGCCGTCGCAACGAGAGGGACAGGGCTGACGGTCAACATATATCGAATTTTTGGATTTATTTTATTGAACAACGACTTAAGTGTATTAAAATCGCGCACAACTTCTACGTAATTAAAATTGATGAATTGATGGTCATTATCACTGTAGGTTCCACCTGAAACTCCGGGACATACTGGATAAACAGCACCGTCCTGTTTAGAGAAGTAAGATTCTGTTAAACCCATAGTGAAAATGAGAAGACCAGCCGAAGAAAACATTTCTGCAATAGCTTGAAGATGGCTGTGCCGACACGCTTTCATTTCTTCCACGGTGCCAAATGGTTCAGGTTGTAAAGTTGGTCTGAAGGGGTCTACGATACCACCCTTGTGTTCCCAGATATCTTCTTTGGGTTCAAATTCTCCAAGTGATCGCTGAACAAGCTGAAGCATTTGGCGAACTGTGTAAATGTTCCCGTATCGTCCAGAGTAGATACCATATCCATAATCTTGCCAGTCTTTCTCTGGTAAGAAGTCAGGGGCTGGTTCAACATCCATATATTTGAATCCATTTTTGCTTAACGCCTTCCCGATATGCTGCGCAAAGCAACTCCCTGCCGAAGCAATTTGCATATTGGAAATATCGAATTTTGGTTCATGCCACGTGTCGATATCGGTGTATTCCTGGGATGAAAAAGTTTTTCCCCAGAAAGCTTTTTTTGGCTGTGATTTATACGGATTCATAACTGTAAATTCAGGAATTTTGTAACATCCTGCATCTTTAATGCCATTTGCTATTCGCGGATGGCTGTAGTTAAAGTGGCGCGGCTTATTTACTCGGGTGGTTCGAATTAAAATAAAACGAAGTCAACTGATAGAAATTTGTTCAGATAAGCTAATCGCCTGGGCGCAAGCTGTTGAATTAGAAACCAGCCAGTGGTTACTTGCGCCGTTATGTGTAAGCTGAAGAGTACTGACACGCTCACGTTAAGATTCGCACCCTCTCTAGGACTTTCTGTTCTGACCTCTAAGCATTCAACAAAACGAAGATTGCTGCTGTCTGCAATGTTTTTAATTAGCCATCTGGGTTACCAAAACGCATTGTAAATTGGCGTGCGTTTTCAATTAAGATGTTGAATTTACCATTTCTGTTTAGCTTAAAGAGGCCGTATGATAGATGAATACGATTCTTTTTTGCCAATTACATTCTTAATACTGCTATTTCGAATTGTGCGTTTCAAGTTAAGAGATTTTAAAAAGAAGTCAACTTCCGATAAGACCCATCAGTAACCCCAGACCACCACTCATCATTTTCCAAGTACCAATCAATCGTCATCTCAATACCCGTTTCAAAGGTGATTTCAGGTTCGTACCCTAGTGCTGCTTGAATTTTCTGTGTATCAACTGCATACCGAAAATCGTGTCCTGCACGGTCTTTCACATAAGAAATCAAGGAATCTGAAGCTGTGGCATTAGAAGCCGGGCATTCAGGGTATTTCTTTTTTAGCTGCTCATCGCTACTGAATTTTTTATCGATATAGCTGCATATTATTTTAACGATATCGATGTTAGTCCATTCGTTGTTTCCACCAATGTTATAGGTTTCACCAGGTACACCATTTTGGATGACTAAATCGATGCCGCGCGAATGATCATCAACGTACAACCAATCTCTGATGTTTTTGCCATCACCATAAACAGGAATATTTTTTCCTGCCAAAATATTTAATATAGTGAGAGGTATTAATTTTTCCGGGAAATGATACGGACCATAATTGTTCGAACAATTACTGGTCGTTACTTTCATACCGTAAGTGTGGTGATATGCCCGCACAAAAAAATCAGATGAAGCTTTACTGGCAGAATAGGGTGAGTTCGGCAAATACGGATTAGATTCTTTAAATGCTTCATCTTCCATTGTTAACTCGCCATAGACCTCATCCGTTGATACGTGATGAAAATGACCTTCAATCCCAATTTCGTCCCAGTAGTTTTTAGCCACTTTTAACAGGTTATGCGTGCCTATGATATTGGTCTCCAGAAAAATATCGGGTGCATCTATAGAGCGATCAACATGGCTTTCGGCAGCAAAGTGCACCAGAGTATCGACTGAGTGATCTCTCATTGCTTTTGCTACTTTTTCTGTATCGTTTATATCGCAGCGAAGGAAAGAAAAATTCGGGTTGTCTATTCTTGTCAAGCTGTGAAGATTGCCCGCGTAGGAGAGCGAGTCCACGACAAGGACTTTGTCTTCCGGGTAGGTCTCGCACCAGTAGTGCGCAAAATTTGAACCTATAAAACCTGCACCACCTGTTACTATTATGCTTTTCATACCATCGTCCTCAAGTTAATTCTTTTAACATAGTGCGTAAATCTTCACGCCAATGTGCAGCCTGCATGCCCAATAAATCCCAGGTTCGAGTTAATTCAAGAACACTGTAGTGGGGACGGCCAGCAGGCGTCGGGTATTGTTCTGTTGTTAGTGGTTTTACGTTAGCTGGATTTTTAATTAACCCAAGAGACAACGCTTCTTCCTGAATGGCCACGGCAAAGTCATACCAGCTGGCAGCTCCGGCACCTGTCCAGTGCATGGTCCCGGTAGATTTAAGTTCAGCTGCTTTCCACATGGCTTGTGCAAGTGAATTTCCCCATGTAGGCGAACCAATTTGGTCAGCGATAACGCCTACTTCGTCTCGCTCATTCATCAAGCGAAGCATGGTCTTCACAAAGTTGTTGCCGTTTTTTGAATACACCCAGGCCGTTCTTATGACCAGACTGTTGTTTGGCAGCACGTCCCGCAAAATTTGCTCACCGGCGAGTTTTGTTTTTCCATAGACGCTGACAGGGCCTACCTTGGCATCCTCGGTAAACGGTGAGCCGTCGCCCACACCAAATACGAAATCGGTGGAAACTTGCATCATATGGGCATTGATCTCTTTTGCCGCCGACGCGAGATGCTGCACAGCATCCTCGTTTAGCAGCTTGGCTAGCTCTTGCTCAGTCTCTGCTGCATCAACGGCGGTATAGGCCGCAACGTTAATAATGACGTCCGGCTTTAGCTCAGACATAGCTGTCATCACCGCATCCTGGTTGGTGATATCAAGCCTTTCTGGCAGGCTCAGGAGCTCAACGTTGTCTGGGGCGGTGCGCCTCAACTCAAAATTGAGCTGGCCATCACTGCCGCCAGTGATAAATACTTTCATGCGCTGGTATTTTCCAAGTAACTCACGTTATGCCGGGCGCCATAAAAATGGCGAACCGCTTTGATGCTCCATAAAGGATAGCCGAATTTTTGGCCATTCCCATGGAACAGAGGTGTAAAACGCATTGATCGTGTGTTTGGGTGTATCCAGAGATGTTTCGCTGATTGTTGCAGGCTTTTTCACACCGGATAAATTGCACATAGTGCGCCATAAATCCGCTTAAGACTTACCATCCATACTATCCAGCAACACCGTTTTGGCTTCATTCACTTTCGACGCAAAGTAGTTACTGCCACCCTTGTCAGGATGGAATTGCATCATTAAGGAACGATGCGCCTGAATAATTTGCTCTTTGCTTGAATCTGGCTCTAATCCCAAAATATCAAAAGCTTCTCTTATAGATAAATCGCCCGAAGGTAGCCTTGACGCATCTTGTGCTTCATCCGAAGGTGCGTCTTCCCAATCCTGGCGCTCTCTTGCAATGTAAGCCTGAAGAATGCGCACCGCTTCTGAATCATGTTGCTCGCAGTATTGGTAAAACGCTTTTAACTCATCGGTTGTTAAATCGGCCAATTGTCTTCCAGCAAATTCGCCACTAATAATTTCACCGTGCATTCGTCCGCTCACCTGGTCCAGGCTCATGACTAACGACTGGGTACGAATGCGTGATTCAGACGATGCGCCGCTTGGGTTTGTCTTGCCCCCCATGAAACTGGCCATGCCTGGTGCGAACTTCATCAGCAGTGGCGCCAGACGCATAGCCTGTGTCATGGCGGCACCTAGGACTGCGAATATGGCAGGTGCTCGACCCGTGGCCGCTGCGACCAGAAAAGCGAGACCTAAAACAATCAGCGCGATTTTTATTTTGCCAGCCTGGCCCTGGGCCATCAGTTTCTGGAAATACAGCTTGTAAATCAGATAACCGGCAAAAGCCACGGCAATGAGGAACAGTAGGCGCATCTTTGAGCTTAACCTGAAGGAAGTTGTTGGGCTATTTTAGCTCAACTGCTCTAGTAGCTGCGCAGCTTGAGACGAGCCAGAATTGCTGAGTCGCAATAGCGCCGCCTTGCCGCCAGCTGCGTATACAGCAACCGCATTGAGCAATTGACCCAATTGCGCAGCCGAATTGCTGTCAAACCGACAATGGGCCCCGCCTGAGACGCTGGCAATCTGCTTGAACGCCATACTGGCGTGGACATCAAAGCCCTCTTGGAAAATAAACACTGGTAGGCCCAGAATCTTCAGCTGACCTGCCAGATTGCCCAGCTCGTCGACGCTTTCTTCCACGCTATCGCCAACAAAAACCACCGCTTGCACAGGTTGGCGTTTTGCCTCAGCAATCGCGTGTTTTAGAACACGTTCAATTTGCGTTCTGCCTGCAACACAACTGATTTTTGCCATCATGTTTAGCAAGGCTTTCGAGTTGCCCAGCCACGGTGATGCGCGACATTCGTCGTAGCCGCGAAAGTAAACCAGCTGCATTTTCAGGCCCGCCAGCCCTTGCGTATTAGTGAACATGTCGGCTTGCAGCGCACTTGCCTGGTCCCATGTCGCCTGACGACTGGCGGTGGCGTCGAGGGCGAATATCAGGTGGCCTGATTCGCCTTCTGCTAGTGGGGTGGGCAGGGGTGTTTTGGATACGGTTTTAAGGAATGAATCGGTGTCATTTTTTTGAGAAGTGATGGGGTTTACAGCATCGATTTTTTTGGGTGGTTTCTTCATATTAGGATGTGTTAGTAAACAGCGTTGCATACTCAGTAATATGGCTACGGTTTAACAATTTCAAGGGTGGGAGTGATATGGGTCACAACGATCAACACACGCTATATGGGTAGAATAGCCCTAATGTGTGATGGATCGTGTATGAAATGTCGGCGTAAGATACAAGGCTGTGGCATTTATCAATGTGTAAACGGAATCGTCCTGCGGGTTCTTTATATTCGCCTTAGTTGTTTGGAGCTGTGTTGTGTTAGGAAGTCAGTTATCTATTTTTTTACTATTGTTCCCTTTCGCTTATTTCGTTTTTGTATTCTTTTCAGAGTGTTTTAATCCTTTCGTTAAAACCAAACTCCCTATGAAGCGCGATAAATGGAGACTAGGTCGTATGGCAGCGATTGTAACCATATTCGCTGGTCTGACCACATTGCTCGCAATATCCATGTTTTCGTTAAGCCCCGTTCTGGCTATAGGGATGTTCTCATGTCTCGGTGCGCTATTGTTCTTCCCAAGCTTATTAAAGTACAAGAAATCGCAGGCCTGGGACTGACCGAAGCTGTGAAGTTTCATTGAAAAGACATGGTGCCTCTCCTTAATTAGGCTGCAGAAGCTGCTTGATCAAGGGCATTTGATTTAACGTCGGCATTGATAGACTGATTGCCTCGACCAATTCCTTCGTACAGGGCAACCGACTCTGCTTTCAGCATGCGCCTGCCATCAATCACCAGGGGTTGTTTTTTCCATGGTGCTATCAGCGCTGGCAGATCAGCAAATTCTGGCCATGATGTCACTAACATGATGACGTCTGCATCTTCAATCGCATCCAGCATAGACTTCGTGTAGGTCACCTCAATATCGCCTAACGCGTGCCGTGTTTCCTCTATCGCAACAGGATCACAACACACCACGTCTGCCCCACTTGAGGCTAAGTGCGTAACCAGCGGCAGAGCGGGGGATTCGCGAATATCATCGGTTCCCGGTTTAAAGGCCAGTCCCAAAACGGCGACCTTTGAGCGCTTGAGATTAATATTGTGCTTTTGCATTAGTGCCAGCATTTGCTGCGGCTGGTCTGCGTTGGTTTCCATAACAGCATCCAGTACCGGCATAGCCACGTTGCGCCGTTGGCCGTAAACACGCAGTGCGTTAACATCCTTTGGAAAACAGCTTCCACCAAACCCACAACCTGCTGCAAGGTAAGAATTTATTTCCGGCGTTATCCGTTGACCGTTGTCCATGATCGGGGATAAACGTTTGTCCAGCTTGACACCAGCAAGCACATCCACCACATCGACATCGCTAACCGCATTGCACAAATTACCAATTTCGTTTGAAAACGAAATTAATGTTGCCAACAACGAATTAGACGCATACTTAATCATTTCAGCTGTACGGTTGTTAACGAAAACCTTGTCAGTGCTACCGAAGGGTGCATACACGTCTCGCATGCGCTCCCGTGCTCTGTCATCGTTGCCACCTATCACAATACGATCAGGATTCATAAAGTCACTCACAGCGCAGCCTTCGCGTAAAAACTCAGGGTTCATGCCAACACCAAAGTCCTCACCCAGCTTTTTACCTGAATGTTTTTCCAACAAAGGCGTTACCAGATCATCCGATGTACCAGGCACCACGGTGCTTTTAACCACCACAACGTGATAACGGTTCAACTTTTTCAGGGTTTGACCAATGGCAATACTCGCGCCTTCAATTTGACTTAAGTCAATCTCGTCACCGTCAAACGGTGTACCCACTGCGATCATGGTCAGATCACTCACAGCCACTGCGTCTTCCAAGTTCGTTGTCGCCTGAAGGTTGTTGCCCAACACGCTTTGCAGTATGTCGTCCAACCCCTCTTCATGAATTGGGCTAATTCCTTTATTAATCTGGCAGACCTTGTCTTCGTTGAGTTCAACAATAAGGACCTCATGCCCTTTCTCAGCTAAGCATGCGCCTGAAACAAGCCCAACGTAACCACCGCCTATCACCGCAATACGCATCAGCTATGATCTCCATCTCGATTTTCGTTGTACCAGATTAACGAACGCCGTATACCATCTTCCAGGCTAACCGCAGGTTCAAAGTTCAGTTCCGTTCTGGCTTTGGTGATATCAGGACAACGCCTGTTGGGGTTGTCGGTTAGGTAATCGGCATCCTCGCTGCGTGCAAATGTCACCGCGCCCTCGTAACCGAAAAGTGCTTGTGCGCATTCCACGTTTTTTTGAGCAAAATCTCTCACCGCTACTTCGGGTGCATCATTGCCAATGTTGTAAGACTCGCCAGCGCGTCCGTTAAACAGCACTTTGTAGTAGCCAATGATGGCATCTGCAATGTAGCAAAAGGTGCGAGTCGGTGTGCCGTCGGATAGCAGAACAATGTCCCGGTTGTTTAAGACATCGCTGGCAAAATCAGGTGGTGCCCGTTTGTCGGTGATTTTTAAACCGGGGCCGTAATTATTGAAGGGCCGGGCAATTTTTACCGGTAAGTCATACTGGTGGGCAAAGTTAACGCACAGCGTTTCGCCATAGCGTTTGGATTCATCGTAGCAAGCACGTGGTCCGGTACAGGAAACATTGCCGCGATACGTTTCTGCCGTGGGGATATTCTCAGGGTCTGGGTCGCCGTATATTTCGCTGGTAGAGTAGTAAAGCAATCCGTCCAAGCCTTTGCCTTGTTGTTGTCTTTGCAGAGCCAAGTCCAGGATGTTGCGTAAACCGATGACATTAGCGTCCATCGTTTCAATGGGGTGCTCGCGATAAAAAATGGGCGATGCAATACTGGCTGCATGAATAATGTAATCAGCCTCCATCAGTTCCTTTGGGGGCTGGTCAATCACATTGCTTTCAAGCACCGTAATACCAGCTTGTTTTTCCAGTTCGTTTATCCACTGTGGTCGGCCACGCATAAACGCATCGAGTAAGTGAATTTTAAGCCGGTTCTCATCGGGTACGGATGTGTTCCAGTGTGCCAAGGCTTTGGACAAATAAAAGCCGAGAAAGCCCGCAGCACCAGTAATGGCGATTGTTTTGCCCGCAGCAGATTCAAGCTCACTTGAAAGTGCTGTGCAAATAGATTGCATATCGGCCAGCTCGACCTGTTCGGCCGAGTTTGAGTGATCGGAAAATGTCGTAAGAGGTGCTGCCGAATCCAGTAACTGACGAGCTGTGTCCATTTGAAACTCTATGTGGCTGATTTATAGGTTTAGTTGTACTAATTATTGTCGGCAAGAGTGTGGGGAGATTAGAGCTTCAATCCGGTATATTTACCCGAGTGCGGGAACCTGTCGCATAAGTAACCAAGGTTTGTGCGCTACTCGTGCAATTTGATGGTGATGGTGCGGCAATTCTGTGACGCTGCCGTTAGCCATTGAGTGGTCATTTTATTGGAACGATAGTCATCGTATTCAGTGTTTGAAGCCGTATAATGCGCCATCGCAAAACCCCTGTGAAAAACGACGTCAGTGGATGCGACTTAATTTTTAATGAATGGAAAGTAACGTAACGTGGATAGAAAGATTCAAGATTCGATCAAGAACTACGCTGGCAAACGAGTACTGGTGACTGGTGGCCTGGGTATGATCGGTAGCTATGCTGCCACGCTGGCGGCTGACCACGGGGCTACGGTTACCGTACTTGACAATCTACTGCCTGATCACGGTGGTAATGCTGAGAATCTATCCGGGTATGAAGACAAGATAAAGACTGTTATTGGTGATATACGAGATGTCAGTGTACTGAACGATCTGGTCAAAGATCAGGATTTAATATTCCATTGTGCTGCCCATGTTAGCTACACGGATAGCATGAAGGACCCCTATCTAGATCTTGATATAAATGTAAGAGGGCATCTGAATTTGCTCGAAGCCTGCAGACACCACAACAAAGACGCAAAAGTGGTGTTCACCAGCTCCAGGATGAAGTACGGAGTGATATCAGAAAATCCTGTTAAGGAAAGTCATCCCACCAACCCGCTGATGATTTACGGTGCACACAAATTATTAGGCGAAAAATACCAGGAAATCTATTACAAAAACTACGGTATCCCGTACGCCAATGTTGTTGTTCCTAACCCATTCGGGCCACGTCAACAAATGATTCACCACCGCTATGGTCTATTAAACTGGTTTATCAGAATGGCGATGGATGGCGGCGACATAACCATCTACGGTGATGGTAGTCAGATACGCGATTACATTTATGTTGAAGACATTGCAGTGGCCATTTTGCTGTGCGGAATCGACCCATCTACCACGGCCAAAACCATTAATTTAGGCAACGGTGCTGGTGTTGCGTTTAAGAAAATGGTGACGACCGTTATCGATGCCGTTGGTAAAGGAAGCTACAGCCACGTTGAATGGCCAGAAAATTATTTCAATATAGAAACCGGCGACTACATAGCGGATACCAGTTTTGCTGAATCTCTGGGCTATAAGCCGAGCATCAGTTTTGAAGATGCAGTTGTTAAAACTGTGGAGTTCTATGAAGTTAACAGGTCGAAGTACTGGTAGACAACGTGTATTTGCTCAAATTAACGGCCTGTAGAGTTTTGGGGTTAAAATTAGCCTAAAAGGTGATGTTGTCGCACTGGAGGCTTAAACCTGTGACCGATCTCTTTGTTTCCACCATTTTATACTTGTGGGCACTTTGTGAGTACACACGCATTCGCCTATAATTTTAGGCTGTCACTAGCCCACTGGTCTTTGCGCTCTGATGTCTATTCAAATTTATCCGGTTATATTATGTGGCGGCTCCGGCACTCGTCTTTGGCCTTTGTCTCGAAAAAGCTACCCAAAGCAGTTTGCACAACTGACGGGGAAGCAGTCCTTGTTTCAGGCAACTGTTGAAAGGCTCTCAGGCCCTGATTTTGCTGACCCCTTAGTTATTACTGGTAATGATTTTCGCTTTATCGTTACCGAGCAACTAGAAGAGCAAGGCGTCTTTGGTGCCAGCCTGCTTATAGAGCCAGAGGGTCGAAACACGGCCCCTGCGGTGTTGGCAGCAGCCCTATGGTTAGAGAAAATCAACCCGAATGCGCTTATGCTTTTGCTGCCTTCTGATCATGTTATTCCCGACTCACACGCATTTTGTAACAGCGTTGCTGAAGGTGTTAATTCGGCGACGGATGGCGAGTTGCTGACATTTGGCATAAAACCGGACAGGGCAGAGACCGGTTATGGTTGGCTGGAGCTCGTTCCAGATTCCAATGACGTGCCGATCAAGCTTGCCGGTTTTAAGGAAAAACCTGATCATGCAAACGCGCAAGCCATGTTAGCCAGTGGCACACATTTATGGAACGCCGGTATTTTTCTTTTTTCAGTGCCTGCCATTTTAGAAGCGTTTGATCAGCATTGTCCGTCTATGCTCGAGCCGGTCACACAGGCGGTGGAGCTGTCCAAGCCTGATTTAAATTTTGTACGACTTGACGAAAAATCCTGGAGTCAGGTTGAATCAATTTCAATTGACTACGCCATAATGGAGCGAGCTGATAACTTATCGGTCATACCCTTTAATGGGCGATGGTCTGACTTAGGTGGTTGGGATGCAGTGTGGCGAGAGGCAAACCAAGATGAGCGTGGAGTGGCATTAAATGGACATGCAACGGCTATTGATTGTGATAATACATTGCTACGCTCAGAGAATGACGGACAAGAATTAGTAGGGTTAGGTTTAAAAGACACCATCGTTGTTTCTATGGCCGATGCCGTACTCGTCGCTGATAAAAGTCGTGCGCAGGATGTTAAAGATGTAGTGTCAGTACTGGGTACCAAAAGTGCAAAACAAGCCTACCAGTTTCCACGAGATCATCGTCCTTGGGGATGGTTTGAAACGCTAGCGCTAAGTGAGCGGTTTCAGGTAAAGCAGATAGTTGTTAAGCCTGGCGGTATTTTATCGTTACAAAGCCATGTACACCGTTCAGAGCATTGGATTGTTGTTTCAGGGACCGCCCGAGTAACCATTGACGATAAGCAACAATTGGTCTCAGAGAATCAGTCGGTTTATATTCCATTGGGTGCCACACACCGCATGGAGAATCCTGGAAAGCTTCCGATGGTGCTAATTGAAGTGCAAACGGGAGCCTACTTAGGTGAGGATGATATTGTGCGCTATGAGGATGCTTATTCGCGGGAATAGCTTGTACAGCCTTAGCAAAATTAGAGTCGAATTAAATCGATCTTCGAGAATTGATTCAGAGTTCCCAGATCAGAGATATAGAGACGATATTCCGCACCACGGATGGGTAGTATCAACTTCTTTTGTGAATTTGGATTTTCCTGAGATCGCATGTCAATTGGGTCAGCAAAACGTGCATCATCCAAGTATGCAGAAGATTTCTTGAGCGGATAAGATTTCCTTATCATCAATATTTAAGCCTACTCTGCCTTTGATTACCTTGCTGAATTACTTTTTTTTCGGCCTTCTATTTATTCTTTGGTGGATAACTAAAACTCCAATTAGACACGTTAAACTATGGCAGCTGGTTATGTCCGGTGCAATTGTAGAACCGAGTTGTTTCATCGAAATGTAAACGTGAAATATCGTGTCGAAGAGCGCCAGAGTGCCGTTTGCCTGCGCATCAATGCAGTATTACAACTCTTCTGTTTGGCGCAAAACTAAACAAAGGGATAGGGGAGCCCGACCTAAACAAGCTACGTCAATTGATTGAGCTGACCTACCGCTTCGTCCACATAGCGATACTTAAGAAGTAGCCGGTTTGGGCGTCAGAGAACTTGCGGCTGTGGTCATTTTGAAGCGCGTCTAATAATTGTGAAACGGATAGTTATTTGGTGGCACTTCGCGGTGATGAAGTGACCACTTGGTAAATTAGTAGCAAATTTTAATTTACTTGCATTTGGCTCCGACCAGAATCTCTATAATCAGCGGTCCCGGGACTAGCTGAGGCAGTGAGCTACTTCTCTGCCTTGGACAAATTGGTATGAAATCAGTAGTAATTTATAATTTTATTTACCCATTAAGAGGCTTGTTTTGAACTAACACAGAGTTCTGTAATGGTGGGGTAGCGCCCAAGATAGATGTGGAATGCATCACAAATAATCCCGAAAGACTGAACACGTTGTTTTGTGCGATTCATGGTGCGATACACTTATCGGGCTATAGAAAATAGTGGTTCCAAACAAGGTGATTAAGTGAGTATGGATAACACAAGTCGGCTCAAGTTCTCAAAAACGCTGGATGCGTGGCTGCTGAATTTATCTAGAACAGGACGAAGCCGAAAACAGGCTGTTAGTGTTGCCGTGGACAGCTTAATAGTGATGGTATCGCTGTGGGCAGCTTACTCTATCCGACACGGCTACATTTTTAGTGACTTTAAATCAACCTGGCACTTTTTTCTGGTGCTGCCTGTGGCCACAGTTGTTATTTTTATGTCACTAGGCATTTATCGGTGGGTGGTTCGCTCTAGTAACAGCAACCTTTTCAGGCAGCTATTAAAAGCTGTATTCGTGTCTTCGCTCTTCCTCGTTATATTCAGTTTTTTGGTGCCAAGTGACAGGGTGATGCCACGGTCGCTATTTATAATTTATGGGTTGCTTCTATGTGCCGGTACCTGCGGTATTCGGTTTATTTGGCAGGGCATATTTGATGCTGGTAAAAGTGGTGAGCCAGTTGCAATCTACGGTGCGGGTGCGGCGGGTAGGCAGCTGTTGCACGCACTTTCCAGAGGAGCTGAATATCGGCCAGTCGTATTTTTGGACGATAACCATAGTCTTAACGCGTCAACGATAGCAGGAGTCCCGGTTGTAGCGGCAGCGCCAGAGGAGTTAGAAAATGTCTTGCTTGGGCTTGAAGTAGAGCGCGTTATTTTGGCTATGCCCACCATTGGGCCAGACGAATTACAGGAAAAAATTAATTCACTGAAAAGCAGCGGCATACCTGTTTTAACGGTTCCTACGCATGCGGAGTTATTGTCCGGAGATGCAAAACTTGGTCAAGTGAGAGATATATCCATTAGCGATATTCTTGGTCGTCGTGAAGTGCCACCAAATCCCCTATTGTTGGGCCGGTGTATTACAGGCAAAACAGTTTTAGTCACTGGAGGTGGTGGATCAATTGGGTCTGAACTGAGTCGTCAGATAATTCAGCAGAAACCGAAAAAGTTAATCGTATTTGATCAGTCCGAATTTAATCTTTACCAAATAACGGAAGAAATGGCCCGCATACTGAAAGATATGGGGAATCAAAAAAATGTGCCTGTGTATTTACCCATTCTTGGCACGGTTAACGATGCTGATCAAATACAAAATTTAATATCAACCGAGCGAGTTGACACGGTATACCACGCAGCAGCATACAAACACGTGCCTGTTGTTGAAGCGCAGCCAGAGCAGGGTTTGCGCACCAATGTGTTCGGTACATTAAATGTGCTTGACGCATCTATCGCAGCCCGTGTTAAGAATTTCGTACTGATTTCTACTGATAAAGCAGTGCGGCCAACCAATGCCATGGGTGCGACTAAGCGAATTGCAGAACTTATATTGCAAGCTAAAGCGCAATCGCAAAGTGTTACAAAAATTTCTATGGTGCGCTTTGGCAACGTATTGGGATCGTCAGGTTCTGTTGTACCTAAATTTAAAAACCAGATAGATGCTGGTGGCCCCATAACGCTGACCGACCCCGAGGTGACGCGTTACTTTATGACTATTCCGGAAGCTGCTCAGTTAGTCATGCAGGCGAGCTCAATTGCGATTGGTGGTGATGTTTTTGTGCTGGATATGGGAAAGCCCATACGTATAGAAGACTTGGCTATAGCAATGGTCAGGCTATCTGGAAGAAGGCTGAAGCGTGATACAGGTCGTGAAAGTGATATTGAAATACGCGTCGAAGGGTTAAGACCTGGAGAGAAGATGTATGAGGAAATGTTTTTGACTGATTCAAATGAGCCCACCAATGTTGCTAAGGTTTTTACTGCAACAGAAGAGTGGCTGGGCTGGAATTTATTAAAGAAAGAACTCAAACATCTACAAGTCATTGAGCAAAGTAGAAATGCTCGGGACTTGCGGGAAAAATTGCTATCAATTGCATTTCTTGAGGTACAACAAAATAACGCTAAGAACCAGTTAGAAAGCGAGCTACAGGGAGTCGTTGATATTGATGCCTGAATTGTTTTGGGCCATTGTAAACCACATATCTCAGCACTATGAAATTTAAACCATAAACACCAGTCTTGCAGTTGGAATCCTATCGCGCTATAGAATATCTTGACTTGTTAAACAGAAACGGCTCCCGATAGGGAGCCGTTTTGCCTTTCTTTTAAGGAGTAACCGTTTCTTTACGGAATACCGATTTCAGTTTCACAGGTGGAGTCAGCGGTGTCAGTACCAGTTTGTCCATTGCAAACATCGCCGCTCCCACCGCCACCTGCCAGCGTGTCATTACCACTGCCGCCCTTGATGTCGTCGGAGCCACCATCACCATCTATATCGTCGCCTCCCGGACCGCCAACAAGTATATCGTCATCGGGACCACCGGCAATAATATCCGCACCGTTTCCTCCGTTGATATCATCCATTCCGCTACCGCCAGTCAGTGTGTCGTTTGAATCTTGTCCTTTAATAATGTCATTGCCAGCTTGACCATCGATAGTATCCCTGCCAATGCCGCCTGAAATCACATCGTTACCGCCACCGCCTTCAATAGTATCCATCCCGTTAAAGCCGCGTAAATCATCGGCGCTTGGACCACCGTAAATAATGTCGTTACCGACATTGCCTGAGGCAAATCTCGGGGTCCCTACTGTTGCACCGGGGCCTGTGTAAATAGTGTCATTACCACCTCCGCCATTAATTCCGTCAACCCCATTTCCACCGTAAATAGTGTCATTTCCTGGCTGGCCAAAAAGCACATCATCGCCAACTTCGCCATAGATGATATCAGCGTCTGAACCGCCAAAAACAGTATCGTCGCCATCGCCGGCTAAGATCGTATCTGTACCTGTGCGGCCATAAATTCGATCATCACCGGGTCCACCGAATATCTGGTCGTCACCACCACCAGCGTCAATAATATCATCTCCTCCTTCACCGCAAATAATGTCATTACCTGCTAATGCGTCAATTATGTCTGGGCCAGGCGTGCCCAAAATAACATCATTTCCTGTTGTGGGAGACTGCCCAAGGTTTAAATCTACGTCAACAGTTTGCCCATCGCATGTTGTACCTGTAGGCGTATTTGGCACTTGGTTAAAGAACCAAGTCACAGCATCGGTATCGAAAAACATATTAGCGGAAGTGATTGAGATATGGTTTGTTCCGATAAAAGTACCGCCTACACTACAAAACGCGAAACCTGCAGTCGCGTCGAATTGCAAATTGATATCGCAAAGAGCGGCGTTACTAGTAATGCCAGCGTAATTCAAAGTAACGGTGTAGTCGTCTCCGGTTCCAGCAACCTCGTCAAGACCTGTTTTGGCCAAATCCACCCCGTGAACATCATCGGCAGCGAGGGTTCGTTGAGCCTCGCCATTAAACGTACCTTGGTTCATGACTGCTTCCGTATCCGGGAAACCAAGGGCTGCTCCGACATCACGAGTTCCGTTGGCTGCAAAATTATCGCCAGGTGGTAAATCGCTGAGAAGTCGTGAAAACGTTGATCCTTGTACTAAAGGCGCTGGAGAAAACGGATTATTGGTCGCTTTGTCGAACCAATGCAAATTGCTATCGTCACCGCGAATATCGTCGCTCGTGCCTATGACGTTATCCGGACCATCATTAAAAGTGAACGTATTATTCAGGCCGTCTGTTGTATTGGTGTAGTCGGTATTAGCGCCACCCACCCCAGTCTGGACTCCCAGGTTCGTATGAGCTGCACCTATACAATGACCAACTTCATGCAACAATACTGATTCAAAATCGTATTGTGTGAATGGTACGTTGGCGGGTTCCAAATTGGGGGAAGTAGGACTAAGCGAATTAAATACGTTAACAACATTTTGTACAGGTATTTCCATGGATGCTGCGTTGGCAGAGCCGGGGACTATGCAAATGTTGACGGTAATATTGCCACCTGCGCCCGTGTATCCGGTCGGGTGAGTAATGATGTCAACACCATTAGCTTCACCCGCAAATATGTAAGTCGCTGCGTGTGCATCAGCTGCAACAAAAAAGCTTAATAATGAGCTACAAAAAGACGCTGCCAGTACCTTTGAGTTTCTAGCTTTGTAATTGCACAGAATCTTTCGAGCGCTCATTGTAAACCCCTCACTATATTTAATATTTTGTTTTCTATATCTCGCAGCCGAATAAGAGTGGGAGTCGGTACACGGTTAAATTGCTCCTGCGTCAAAAATCGGGCAGCTATATTTTCTTCAGTGATAATTATTGGTTCGATTAGCTGCACATCGTTACCAAGCGAATCCTGATAACTGTTTACCCTCACTACAAAGGTCGTGTAGGTGTTGTCTGATATGGCCTGAAGGTCAGGGACCGAAGGGGCGACTTCTTCTGGACTATTTTCCGCTAATACGTTTGCGCTCAACACCTCTTCAAGAAGTGTTTCAACGACAGACGGATCTACACTTGATCTGAAGTTGCTTGAGGACCCAATAGCGTTTAGTTTGTTCAACTCCAACGAGCCGTCCCCGAAGATCAGTAGCTTCGTTCTACCTTCTGGGCCTAGCAAGGAAATAAGTTGTTCGTATTCCAATACGATCTGGTCAGATGATCGCTCATATGAATCATCTGTCAGCGATATGGAGCTATCCTGAGCATAACTAGAGCCAAAAAGCGAAATCAAAACCAAAGTAGTACCGAAAGTCAACTGCTTTCTTCGCGACACAAATGAGTTTCCGAAACGGACCATAAAACCCTCCATCTAAAAGTTCGGATCTTTCTACTAGCAATGTAAGCAAGTGCGTTGGAGCGAAATGAAGTTGCTAGTGACATACCCGCTAGAAAAAATCATCATAGAGTCAAAGTTGCTATTTGGCAACGGGATTTTAAATCTAACTTTAAATATTATGTGTGCACATTTACCTTCATGCTCCTACCTTTATGCACTTACTTACATCGTGGCTAATGCTTTCGAGGATTGTTGTCAACAGAATTCACAGAGCATTCCACTCGTCGGGCCAGAACCTGGCGGTATAGTACCTGATGCCCCATAAGATCAACCGACTGTCACCAAAAATCAATGAGCGGTCGCCAATTTGCGGGTTGGAGATAGTACTCCATACTGACAACATACCGTTTTCGCTATCACTATCGTCTAACTGGTCCACCTTCTCACCATCAATATATAGTTCGAGTTGTGCAAAATCATTTTTGAAGCCACCTATAACTAACCCAATTTGATGCACGCCGGGTGCAAGCGGGTCTGACTTGAGAGTAAATAACTTTGGCCCATCAGCCGGGGTGCTTCCGGTTACTGTCCAGCGCAAACTTCTGTCTTTTCGTATAGTTAGAATTTGAGAACCAGGTTTGTTATATATATTTTTTGTTTTTCTTAATTGTTGTGGGACCAACATGTTCATGACTAAAGTCATGTCTTTGCTGGTGACGTCAAGGCGAGGGTCAAATGGTATTGAAGCGCTGTTGCGGGCGACAAATTTCGGAAAATCCTTGTAAAGACTCTCACTTAGTCGCATTTTCAGCATATCTGACTTCATCTGCTCATATATCGCAGGCTGAATTTCCCGTAGGTCTGTTTTTTCTTGCCGATCGTTTACCACATCAAATAGAAAATAGGCTTTTGGGTTTGTAACATCGTTTCTGCGTTCTATTTTGACCAACTTGTAGTTACCGTCACGCAGGGCGTAAACTTTGTCCGCTCGAACATCTGCAGATCTCAGAGAGCTGCCGTTCATTTGCCACAGAATAGGGTTGTGCGATATTGACTCAGCGCCAGTGAACGCTGCGGCCTTTGATCGTCCGTCAATCTTGTCGTAGAGATAAGATGGATCCTTACCTAGTAGCTCCATAAAGGTTGGCAATAAATCATACGTGGTCATTACTGAGTCATTGCTGCTACCACTGGCTATTCCATTGGGCCAATGGGCAACCATAGGCATACGAACGCCCCCTTCATAAAATGTACCTTTGTTGCCACGGTGCCAGCGTTCCTTGTTTTGTTGTAATCGGGTGGCACCATTGTCACTGGTGATAACAATGAGAGTGTCGTCAAGTATATTTTTCTCACGAAGCTTATCAACAATGAGTCCAATCTGTTGATCAATGGCGAACATGGTTCCAATATTTCCGCCTCGATCTCCACCTCCTTTAGCAGGATCGAGTGAAGGGTCAAGCCCGTTATCACTGTAGGAGAAGTTTCTTGGTGGAGTGAACGGGTAGTGAGGGGTGAGCGGCCAGAAATTAATAAAAAGTCCCTGATCCCAGTTCTCATCTATAAAGTCGATGACCTTTTGCGTGTAGTAATAGTCGATGTAGTCTACGTCGAGTATTTCTGAACTGTCGTTAGAAACAAATCGGTAGTCACCACTCCAGTTAGAAAAATCGGTTGTGGGTACCACTTGATGATAAGAAAAATTATCAAAACCGAGAGCTTCGTGTCTGTATTGCTCTCTGCTTAGGCCCACGTGCCACTTGCCGTGGTGTGCGGTTTTTTTCCCCAACTGGCGCATTATATGCCCCAATTGGGGAATAGTATCTGAGAGTCCGCTGTTACCTGACAGCTTTTGATTAAGCCTCGCTACTTGTGGCCACGCGTCGAGTGCACCATGGCCAACGGGCATGTCCCCGGTTAGTACACTGACTCTTGTCGGGGTACATACCGCGGAACCTGAATAAAACTGATTGAACGCCTTCCCATTTGCTCTTAATAAATCGATATTTGGTGTTACTGCATCAGGTTGTTGCAGTATGTGGTTGTTATAGCCGAAATCAAAAAATCCAGCATCGTCCAACATGATGTACAAAATGTTTTTCGGACCTGAGTTTTGTTGTGCTGCAGAAGTTGCTAGATGGCATAGCAAGAAGAAATAAACGAAGTAACGAACTGAAATTTTATACATATTAGGAAGATGGCCTTTCTTATGAGTTTAGTCTATTTGCATGTGGTTTCAATTTGGCTGCTGTAACGGATCAAGCATGGGTCATTGCGATGGCCAAGTTCCATTGCACCTATACGTCTTAATCCTTCTTTCGATTTAACCCTTCTCAGCAATTTATTCTGTCTTATTTTAGACCACTGCACTTACCCTGCCGCATAGCTAGCCTATGTACCACCAAGTGGTTTCGAAATGCGGTAACTCATTTTGATCGAAATTAGCCTTTCGGAAAAAGATCAATCGGCTGAATTGATTTAAACAACTTTATAAAAGCTAAATCTCACTTAATAAATAATAAAGCGATAGCGACGTGAGTTTAAATTATTAATCAGTTATAAAAAATTGAGTAACAACAATATGAACACTAATACAAACGGATACTATTTCTAAAAGGATAATGTGGATATACTGTCACCTGTTTAAAAAGTAGCAGCGGCAATCACTTCGTTTACAGAAAAGTGAAGTGTATTGTCATTGTTCGTAATGATTCGTGCGGCAATGGGTCATAACAACGTCGTAAAGGAGAGACACTTATGCAAAAGAAAGAACAAATTCCAGCAAGTTTTAAATTAGTTAGCATACTAACTGTTCTAACTACCAGTTTGCTTGCTCCACTTATATCGTCTGCCGGAGTTTTTATTACTTGGGAAGAAATTACGGAGGCTAATCCAAACGAAACCGCGCAACCGATAATCCGGCCACAATCCAGTGCCAACATCGAGGAAGAGCACAATTATGCAAATCCTGATGTTGCGATTGTAATCGATAACTCTGGTAATCCGAATTATGTGGAGTCAGCTATTCGAAATACTGAAGATGATATTTCTGAAGAGGAGCATGCGCAGCAGCTTCAAGAATCGTCGGTAGTTCAGAGCCCTCCGGATGAACCACCTCCGCTACATTTTGTTGATGTATCGGTGGGAAATGGTGACTTACTTTGGTTTATTAATGGCGCTCCATACACCACCGTCACGCTAACTGTTGCAAATGAAAAAGGCCTACTGCAGCAGTCTTATTCTCAATTCGACGAACTATCGCTTAATGCCAAAGACGCTGAGTTGCCTGACGGAACCTATAGTTTTTTGATCATTGTGCGTGACCCGGAATTCGATGATCTTCAATCTGTTGCCAATGAGGAAGTAGATTCAAAAGAATGTATAGAAGTGGTGCATGAATATGATGGAGTGGAGTGCTATTACCTTGAAAGTCCAGAGGATGGCCTAGTTAATAGCATATTTAATTTGAATGGGGACATTTATCAAAATACATCTGAGAGGGGAGAGATCGTTGTTAAGAATTCCAAGATTGAGCTAGTTTTGGGTTCAGAACAAGACGCTAATTAAGAATATACAAGTAAATATACACAGATACATTTGTCTACTAATCGTGGGAAGGAGTAATTATGAAAAAAGCAAAATTAACGGAACTTTTAGTTCTTGGAGTAAGCGCGGTTTTGTTACCCGCATCGGTTGTAAAAGCGGTTGAAATTGGCCCAACGGGTACAATTACCGATGTAACTCCAGAGTTAAGGTTTATCGATAACACTACTGGCGGTGGAGATCCTGGTTTCGAAATTGAGGTACAAGGTAACTGTCTTGCTGACGAAGTCTGCTTTGATGCTGACGGGCAATCTACTCCTTTTGCAACCTGGAATCTGCTAGCACCTGAAGATTCTTTTGTTCTGGATGGTGGGGGCCGAATCGGGGTGCGTTTGGGTTCTAGTGGACTCGGTGTAACAACACCTTCTGCAGATTTACATGTCGGCGGTGGGCAAGTGTTGCTCGATAATATTAGCTCCACATGGGCGTTAAATCCGGGCTCATCTGGTTTGTGGTTTCATCAAAGCAATACGGGTCCCGTTGGTGTCGTTAAGTTTAACAACAACAATACTCAGCCCGATAGACTTGCAATTAACGGCAACAAGGTCGGTATTGGCACAGAATTTCCAGATGAGTTATTCCATGTCAGAGGTTCGGATGCTACCTCTGGGGGCGGAAATTCGGTCGCTGGCAAAGTAGAGAATACCTCTGGGACCACTGCTATCAGAACCATGTTTGAACTTGTGAACAATGGTGATCCGCGATTTAGATATGTGAATACTGCGAATGGTCAAGCGTGGGCTCTTAACCCCACCAATGGAGAGTTCAGAATCTCGTTAGATGGTTCTGGTGTCACGGAGGTCAGGGTATCACCCGGCGGAGATGTGAGGATAGCTGGTAATTTAACAGAAGGGTCTGATAGAGCCTCTAAAGAGAATTTTGAATTCCTTGATGAAACTGGTGTGCTGAGTAAAGTTGCAGCGCTCCCGGTAACTGAATGGAGCTATAAACACAACCCAGAGCAACGACACATAGGCCCAATGGCCCAAGACTTTCATGAGGCTTTTGGCTTAGGAGCAGATGAGACAACTATATCTGCAAGAAATCTTGCCAGCGTGTCTTTGGTTGCGATAAAGGCTCAGCAAAGCATTATCGAAGAGCAATCTTTGGCTATTGAAAACTTGAGTAATCAACTTAAGCTATTGCAAAAGCAAATAGCCCAGTAAGAACGCGCGAAGAGCTGGTGTACAGTTTGCCAGCTTGGAGCGTAACTTATACAGTCGATCAGGCGGCGGGCAAGACCTCCGCCTGAATTGGCAAACCTGCCTGAAAATTCCAAAATGTCACAAGTTTGCTGAAGCGTTGGCTTTCTTGAGACTCTTCTCGAGCCTTTAATCCAGATCTAGTAGCTGCATGTTGCCAACTGGCTTCATGTGGTTCTATAGTGTTCTTTGGTTGACGATTATATTGACAAACTATTGCTTCGGGTCCTAAACAATGGCGAAGGCAAAACTAACAGCTTATTAGATAAAGCATCACCGGGGCAGCTGCTACTGGGGGCGTATTTTCTGTGATGGAAGTGGGGATTTGAGAGATCCTTATGACATGTGCGGGTAGAAAAATCAGGGAGTTAGCAGTGATGAAGGTTAAAAATATAGTGAGCAGTAGAAAAATGTCGTTAACGCGGTTGCTTTTCGTATGTTGGGTTCTTCTCCTAGCATTAGGTTCTTCACAGGCAAATGCTTGCACACCAAATAGCTCGGTATCCACAGAGTTAGAGATGAATGATGCAATTTCTTGCTTCAATACTGGAACGATCAATTCCGTCATATCTATTGACGCAAGTTTCAACGTGTCGTCACCGCTAACTATCATCAATGCAAGCTCGGCGTTAACGCTGGATATTGTTGGAAATAGTCATCAAATAACATCAACTGCCAGTGCTGGCAACTTGGTTGAAGTAAGCGGTGGTTCCGTAAAAATTGTTGATCTGACTTTGTCGGGTGCGCCCGCAGCCGCCATTGCTACCAACAGCGGTGCGGAGCTCGAGGTATATGATTCGGCCATTGAACTGAGCGACAAAGGCATATTGGTCGACACAGCATCTTCACAAGTTAGTGTATTCAATTCATTGATCATTGATTCTGCAACCAACGGAATACGCATGTTGGATGGAGTAGTAACAGTGGTTGACTCTACTATTGATAACTCAACAAGAACGGGTGTGTATATGAGTAACGGAGATCTCACGATTTCTAATACGTCAATTACAAATGGATATTACGGTGGAATCTATGTCGAAGCAGGTGATACTGTAGTTGAGTATTCAACCATTGCAGGTAACAGATTAAATGGTGTGGATGTTATTGGCGGTTCAGTGTTAGTGACTAACAGTACGCTATCTGATAATAGAATAGGTATGTATGCTCAAGCAGGTTTTGCCTCTTTAGGTAATTCAACAGTTAGCTTCAATAACGATAATGGATTGGAGGTTGGTGGCGGGCAAATAAGGGCCTTTTCAAGCATAGTTGCTTTTAATGCTCAAAGTGGTCCCTACAGCGATTGCATTCAATTTTCGGGTTCCTTGACTATGGTTGGCCCATTCGCCTCAAGTTTTGATTCTGATGGGAGTTGCAGCTCTTTCAACACTGGTTCGAATGCGATGAGTGCAAATCAATTGAATTCTACAAGCTTGTTTGCATTGGGGGACTATGGTTGCCAAAACCAGCAACGGACCCTTAACGGTAGTGGCTGCGTGAATGTTCATATGCTTGAACCTGCTTCAATCGCAGTCAGCTCTGGAGACTGCTCGGGAACAGGCGGTAATCCACCAATTCCTAGTATTAGCGACGACCAGATTGGTGAGCCGCGAACAAACACATGCGCTTCCGGCGCTGTAGAAAGCTCTATACAAACTTGTGGTGGGCAACCGGTAGACGTAGACTTGAATGCTGGTGAGTCTCCGACGCCAAATGCGGATGTAATTTTAGGGACACCAAATGCGGATGTAATTTTAGGGACACCAAATGCGGATGTAATTTATGCCCTGTCTGGTGATGACATTATTTGTGGTGAAGGCGGCAATGACAATATTGATGGTGGCGGCGGTGATGACCAGATTTTTGGGGGATCTGGCGATGACTGGATTTATGCTCGTGCCGGTGAAGACACTATTTTGGGCGGTATAGGGGACGACACAATTTATGGAGGTGGAGATATAGATTATATCTATGGCGAGGACGGTGACGATATGCTTTTTGGTCAGACTGGCGATGATGTGATCTATGGTGGAAATGGCGTCGACGGAATCAATGGTGGTGGTGGTGGTGACATTATCTACACCGGCCCTGGAGCTACGGTAGGCACCGGGAAATTTGCATCGGGCAATGTTGGTGCTGACTTTATTTACGGGGGGCCAAATGCCGATGACCTTCGAGGGTTTAATGGTGCGGACACCATTGAAGGCGGCGGTGGAGATGATTACATCACGGGTGGCGTTGGCAGAGATGTAATCGATGGTCAAGCCGGTAATGACACGATTCGAGGACAAGATTCAGTAGACACGCTTGTCGGTGGAAGCGGGAGCGACGATATCAATGGTGGTAATGGAGGCGACTTTATCTACGGTGGGCCGGGCAACGACATTTTAAATGGTGGTCCGGGTGACGACGAAGTAAATGGTGATGGAGGAAGTGATCAGGTCAAAGGGGGCAGCGGTGATGATGCTTTGACAGGTGGTGCGGCAGGTGGTGATGTGTGTGACGGGCAAAGTGGTGTCGATACAGGTGTAGAAGGCGCGACTTGATCTGACACCTTACTTGAATTTTGAGTCTGGTGAAAGACTTGAAATAAGTGAGGGTTACCGGTTTTAATGGAAGTGCAAACTTTTCTTAAAACCTTAAGAGGCAACCCTCA